>JYMV01024778.1_pt1 | contig 30967 bp, 23 predicted proteins | sample 338911 | NCBI WGS metagenome assembly JYMV01 (sample SAMN03354496, study PRJNA234377) | hydrothermal vent metagenome | biome: Deep sea; feature: Hydrothermal plumes at the Eastern Lau Spreading Center, Western Pacific Ocean; material: Seawater | place: Tonga | collected 2009 | depth 2000 m m
CTCACGAAGAATGTGAGATGATAGTCATCGACGAGATTGGTAAATTCGCAGTTGAATCCGAAGCATTCGTCGCTGCGGTACGTTTGGCACTTGAAGTAGACAAACCGACAATTCTGGCGCTGCACAAAAAGAGCCGCCACCCACTTTTGCAAGATATTCGCCGGCGCGACGATGCTAGAATTCTTGAGGTGACGCCTGTGAATCGGGCATTATTACCATACAAGATTCATAAATTGATGCACGAGACATACTGATTACCGCGGCGTTGGTTTCATTTGTAGGCCGCCACCGGCACTGAATCATGGATAACCCCGCCGCCGCCGCGCAGCGGCTATTGCTCGGCTCAGGTTTGGGGTTGTTACTGGTCAGTGGTCTGTCGCTTCAGCGAGGGATGTTGAGTATCGACCAATTGAGTCTCGGCTGGCTGATACCGCTCACCGCAGCGACCTGCATCGGAATCGGCCTGACTATGGGCGAGGGGAAGGCCGGATTGCTGTCTGGATTATTTCCTGATGAAAATCAGGATGAATTGGTGGAGCGAGTGCAAGAGCAGGCTGAATTAGAGGAAAAAGAAGCGAATATTGGTGGTGCGTGGGCGCAACTCGAAGTTGACCTCTTATCGACTGAAGTCGGTGAAGAGGAGTAGTTGGGGCGCTAGGGCCGAAAGCGAAACATTGACCCTCTCACCTCTCTGCGCAAGGAATGGGGATAGTGATGAGTGAGGCACCAGAGGAATTATTCTACACCAAGGAACACGAGTGGTTGCGAATCGAAGGCGATGAGGTAGTCGTCGGCATCACCGACCATGCGCAGGATGCCCTCACCGATATCGTATACATCGAATTGCCCGAAGTAGGTGATGAATTTACGGAAATGGATGAGTTCGCCTTGGTCGAATCGGTGAAATCTGCTTCGCCGATCTTCGCCCCGATGGCCGGAGAAATACTAGCGGTGAATCAGGCTTTGGAAGATACCCCGGAATTGATTAATCAAGACCCATATGGAGAGGGGTGGATTGTCCGCTTCAAGTTTGTTGATAGTAACGCCACTGAAGGTTTGATGTCGGCTGATGACTATCGGGTGATAATTGCTTGAGGGGTTGTTTTGGCTGCGGCTGGGGTGATTCGTCTCTACGTCGACGGCTCGTGCTTGGGTAACCAGAATGTCGATTCACAAACCCCTGCCGGATGGGGACTGGTCATCGTGACAGGTGATACCGGGCTGGGCAAAGGCAGCGGTGAATTGATTGAGGAAAAATCTGGCAAGGTCATCACCGATGCTAGTGATGAGGACTTCATCGGCGCTGAAATCGGCTCTAATAATACTGGTGAATTGTCAGCATTCGCCCACGCTTTGAGGTGGATTCTATCGCGAGATGGTGCTGGTGAATACATTATTCGCACCGATTCAAACTATGCTGGAAACATCACCGATGGAACCTGGAATGCCAAGGCTAATCTCGCTCTGGTCTTGCGGGTAAGGGCATTGTGGGATGAAGTGCAAAAGGTAAATGGGGTAAAATGGAATCATGTGCGAGCGCACCGCGGGCATCGCTGGAATGAGCGGGCTGATCATTTGGCCGCCAGGGCTGCGGCTGATGAGGCGCCGGTGCCCTTCACTTTCTGGAAACCGGGGATGCGCTGAATCATTCAGACTCGGAATCGTTTCCCAAGTCGTCTTTTGAATATGGTTTGGACTTAGGGTCATCCTCGGCCAGAGGGCCGAATAAAACCAACCACACATAGAACGCCTGTAGTAGCATCATCAAACCAAATAAATTTAGCAACAGCCCGGTCGGTTTGGGTAGGTAGTCACCCAATACATTACCTGCCAACCATGCCCCTGCGACGAAAGCCGCACCGGTGATGGCGAGAAGTGGGAGACTGGAATCAGGCTTTTTCCACAGGTCGAGAGTAGGGATTATTCTGCCCTTCAGAGCAAAGGTGTACCTGAACCAGGACAGATAAATCAATCCGAGTCCAATCAGGCCAATGACCCCTCTTGAGAACGGCCGGCTATCCCATGGGCCAGATGGGGTGATATCGTACCATGATTGGGCCACCAGAATGATTCCCAAACCGAGAAAATGTCGCCACTCCGGTGCCTCAGTGACGGATTGCGAATCGCCCATTGCCACCTCGTGGGGGGCGCGGACTTGAAACCCTGCGGTCGAAGGCCACTATGTATTGTTACGTCACTCGGCCTTCGGGGGATAGATTGTTAGGAGATTAACTCAATTTACGAAAGCCGAGCCTGAAGGCGAATCCTAGTGGCTTTCGTTTCCATACGGTCACCCTCACTCCTCTTCGTACACTTTTTCCTCGTTCTCGGTGGTTCTCCCAGCAACCATGGTCGAGATTATCACAAATGCCAATATGGCAAAGGCAATTCCCGGGAAGATGTAATCACTCGCGCCACCCATTGATATGACTTCACAATCGCAGGGTGGCGGTGAGCAGCCAGCCGGAGCAGTGTCCAAGGTTTGCGCATTGCAGACTTGGTCGCAGTAGTCCTCAGGGGGCGGACATTCTTCCTCGGTCTGAGCAATTGCCCAAGAATAATTGAGGGTGAAGGTCGAAGGATTGTTATTGTCGTCGACCAGCATTATCTCAAGCGAATGATGAAGAGATTGTCCACCATTTGAGTCGGGTAGAGAGAGTGAGGCCCCTAGGGTTGAGATATTGTGAGTCTGCCAAGTCGTCGTCCCCGCGACACGCGAAGATGTTTCTGAGATGTACTCATATGACGATATGCGAACACTCACATCATCACCATCAGCAAATTCACCCAAGTCAATTATCGAGCCGTTACTGCCGGTACTCGTGCGCACCTGTGTCTGATTGACGAATACCTCGAAGATTCCCTGTGGTGGGCTTGAATCTAGGGCGACGGCCTCTACCGGCCCCTCGCCGTAGAGGTGATGGTCGATATTGCCCGCGGCATCGGCAGTGACCAGCGCTAAGTACGCGTATTGACCTTGATCTGCAGCGTGAACCATACTCGTTGAAATCTCTCCACCTGTGGTATTATAGGTCTCGATAAGCACCCAGCCGCTATCTTCACTGACGTTCCACCAGGGGCCGAGTAGGCCGATTCCTGTGAGCATCCACAACTGGTATGTCTGCGCTGCCGGCACGTCTTCCCAGAGTAGCGAAATAGTCGTACTGGGGCCATCGAAGGTAGCGGTGAAGTCGGTGACTTGAGGTGGCACCAGATTGTCCTCAGCCAAAGGGGTAATCATTGAATTCTGCCCGGAGATTATCAGACGATTATCGTAGGTGGCCACAGCCCCTCCCCACGCCCCTTCGACGGTGACCGCATACCAGATTTCGCGCTCGATGCCTTCGGGTATCGGTGAGTTGAACGACATAATGCCGGCACTTACATTTCCAAGATAGGTCGCATTACCCTCATCGAGCATTGTTTGGGTGATTTCCCCATCGTATGCAACCCAGATATGGTAGATGGCATTGGTGACTATTGCGACATCTTCCCATGCGACTGTGGTCATCATCCCGAGCGACTGCACGGCACTGACATTGGTTGGGGCGGTTGCGTTGGCCGCCCCTACAGTACTCTCGAAGATTGGCCCAGCGTTCGGGTGTTGTGGCAAAATAGTAGAGATCTGGTTTCCAACCGAATCCTCTAGTGTGAGTGCGTACCAGAAATTACCCAATTCACCTTCCCCGACGACGTGGTCATAACTGGTCAATTGCCCTTCGATGGTGGCAATATTAACTACTGTATTTTCGCCGAGGTCGGTTATCGGTCGAGGTGCACGCCAGATATTTGTCGATAGCCCGCTCTCGGCCGCTCCCGAAACCCAACTCAATGAGGTGATTCCCGACTCGGCATCATGGTCAGCGGTCAGAGGGGAGATTAATTCCGGAGCTATGGTATCTTCGTACACCGGGGCCGTCATGGTGTTATCGCGCAGGAATCTGGTGTCACTGAAGGTGCCATTGTCATAGGTGACCGAATAGTAAACCAAGCGCTCCACTCCAGCCTCGATATTCTTGATATAACTGGAACTGGTTGGGGTGAATAACACCGTTGTTGTAGATTTGCTGATAGAATCCCAATTATCTCTATTCGCCGGTTCAGAGTGTCGCCAGATCCATATCTGATGGTCGATGCCGGAGTCGGGCAGATTATCCCAGCCGATGGTCGTGCTCTGGCTCTGGGAGTTATAGGTGGCACTGACATTTACCGGCCCCCAATGAGGGCTGGCAAACTCCGACTGCGGATTTTCGGTCTGCGACAACCCGGGTGTGAATGTTGTGGTTGAGCCACTGGATTGATGGGTCGTGATGCGGTAGAAAAAATCCCCATCTGTACCTTCAGGTGGTGCCCAGGACAGGCTGTGGTTCTTAGCTGAACAAGCGGCGTTATTGTCACCACCATCGCACGCGGCAATTCCGCTGGAGATAGTCGTCAGTTGTTCGATGGTGGTATCGTTCATGGCGAATCTCTCAACCTCGTATGTTGCCGCGTGCAAGGCATCGAGTAGCCCTACATCAGTGGTATTGATATTACGCCAGATAAGAGTGACCATCTCGTCAGCGGAGAAAGATACGGAGATGGCGCGCGCTTCCAATGTCGCATCCGCTTCCTCAGCGGCAATGACCGTGAAGGCCAAACTCGGTAGGATGAGCAGGGCGATGATGACCAATGTGGTCGCAACTCCGGTGTGGCGGCGCATGGCGCGCAGATTCGTCGCGCCATTATCACCTTTCGGACATTGCCATGACCACAGGAATTTCCTAGTCGAGATTGCCACCGTCAAGGGTGTCCAGGGCGTCTGATAATTGTGGAAGGTCAACCTCAATATTGGTCTGAGGCCCTTGTTCCACCGGTTTTTGAGGGGTTGTAGCCGGTACCTCACCCTCTCCTGCCAGCCAATTCATCCACGCCTGAGGGCGCCCGGCGTTGCGATTTTCTAATATTTTCCACAAATACTCAAGGGCCGACTTATCCTCAGCATCGATACGAGAAATCTGTTTCCCAAAACTATCGGGGTCGACCTCTTCCATGCGAATGAATAATTCTCGCAGACGGGCGGCGACTACTTCGTCGCCATCCAACCACAATCTCGAAATGACCCGGCGCTCATCCTCGGGAAAATTTGTGATGTAATAACGTAGGGTTGAAACCAGGTTTCGCCGCACGATGGGAATCGGATGGTCTGCCAATTTTGAGACTTCATCGGCATATCTCGCATCATCAAGAAACCGCAGGTCGCCGACCGTCGACGATGCTGCGGCGAGAATATTTTCATCATCGCTGGCTAGCATCTTTTCCAAAAGGGGTACCGCATCCCACTCTATTCTCCGGAATAATCGGGTCAGAACATCTGCCAGCGCACGCTGGACTAAAACATCTTTTCGTGCACTGAGTATCTTGATGACCGCCAAACCCGATTCTTTGTCGGATTCCAACAGCCGTGGCAGGGTTGCCACAAGGCGGGCGGCCACCGATTCCGCCGGGTCGGCTGCTCGCCGCAGCAGTATCTCGCTCAATGCCAAGGGTTCAACCAATTCACGGCGCTCAAGCAGCAGCATTATCCATTCAATCAATAATAAGCGTCGAGGAGTATCTCCTTGCTCAAGTTTCTCAAGCATCCAGCGCGCCGCCTGTGCCCCTTCATGATGGGCGGTCAAGGCACTTTTGGGTACGATGGCATGTGGGTCCCAGCCGATGTTATGAGGCCCATCCTCTGGTTGGGTGTGCCAAGTTCCGGGCCGTTCAGCCAAGGCGATGCTCTCGAGCAGATGATAGCCTTGATGCACAGGTTGGCCATCCGGTTTATTCGCCAACCCACAGAGAAGGGAAATGGAAAGCCACCATTTATCGGTATCCGGGGCGGTCGGGTCGAGGGCTTCTGCAAGCCAGGCGGTACAGGTAGCGAAGAGAATGCGCTCGCCTACATCATCGAGTCTGCGCATCAACCATTTCTCATGCTCCTCGAATACATTTTCAGAAAGTCCCATTCGATACGGAACTACCAGTTCGACCGTCGAGATGAGATGGCGCTCAAACCCGCCGCGGTCGGATTGGAATAAGCCTAGAGCCTGCTTTACCAGTTGCTCGGGTCGGCTAGGAGAAAGTGTCGGAAAATCGGCGTCTTGACGTGGTGGTATCGGTAGTGGCCAAGAAGAAATACTGCTCTCCAATGCTGTAACCAAACTGGCGGTGGTGCGTTGCAGCACCGCTTCTACAACTCTTTTCTTGGCCTTCATCAAATCCCTCGCTTTTCATTCACCATCTCTCAGCCGCATGACCTCATAATATCGTAGCATGGGCAATACTCGCCCATCCGCTCAATTGTGATGTTGATTCGGCGACCGAACTCGGAATGAGTATCCAATGCTTTGTCGTCCGACCTCCCGGGCTCCATCTGTCGCTACCGGAATGCGCCATACGCTCGGCGAAATCCTCTGGTTCGGTGTATTTCAACCCGAGACGGCCCTCCTTCCAAACCAGGGCGAATATCATGTCGTTGTAAAAAACCGCATCACATCCAAACATTCGTTTCCAAGTGATTCCATCCAAAGGGGATAGTGCAGCGACAAGTGCCGCTTTCAACTCGGCGACATCAGCCATTATATTGGCCTCGATAGGACTCAGATATCGAGTTCGATATTCAAGTTTTGAATCAATTCCTTGTAACGATTACGAATCGTGACTTCGGTCACGCCGGCGACTTCCGCAACTTCTCGCTGAGTGCGGCGTTTACCACACAGTACGCTGGCGATGTATATGATTGAGGCGGCGATTCCGGTCGGGCCACGGCCACTGGTCAATTCCCGCTCTTGGGCGGCCTTGATCAACTCATGTGCCTTGGCTTCTACCTCAGCATCCAAGCCAAGTCCGGAACAGAATCTCGAGATGTAATCCTCAGGTCCGGTCGGCATGATCTTCATCTTCAACTCGCGCACCATGAAACGGTAGGTGCGGCCGATTTCTTTACGGCCGGTGCGGCTCGCTTGGCCGATTTCATCGAGAGTTCTTGGTACCCCGCATTGTCGGCAGGCCGCGTATAGACTGGCTGCGGCCACACCTTCAATCGAGCGACCACGAATCAAGCGCTTTTCAACCGCTTTCTTGTAATTAACCGCCGCGGCTTCGCGCACCGATTTAGGTAGTTCTAACCTACTGGCCATCCGGTCGAGTTCAGCTAGGGCCATCGCCAGATTCCTTTCGGTGGCATTACTTACACGGCTGCGCTTCTGCCACTTTCTCATGCGGTAGAATTGACTGCGGTAACGGCTGTTGATGGTCTTTCCAGAATAATCCTTGTTCTGCCAGTCGATGTCGGTGGACAATCCCTTATCGTGTAGCATCACCGTCATCGGCGCACCGGTACGCGCCCTCTGGTCACCCTGCTCGGGACTGAAGACTCGCCACTCGGCACCTTGATCGATTACATTGTCCTCCAGGACCAATCCGCAATCATCACAGACCACCTCGCCGCGGGTCTCATCTCGATTCAAGCTTCTACTACCGCATTCTATGCATTTTACAATATCTTCAACCTGTTGTTCTTCTACCATAATATATACCCGCCTGAACCGGAGAAAACCCATCCCAGTTATTATAAGCGGTTTAGATAACATTATTAAACCATTCGGAATTATTCGCGCCCTACATCAGTCCTCTTCAGTTTAGTTTATCGCACCACTGAGAGGTGATTTTCGGTGGTATTTATTTCTCAGGAACGAAATTTTCCCAGTTCGGGCCTTATCGATGCCGTCATATATGCTCGACCACCCGAAGGGTTTGGGGTAGACATGGGAGAATGGCCGCCACAGGAAGTCGCACTGAGCCCCGATAAGAGAGTGCTGTTCCTGACCAAGGACCTTGAGTTGATCAGAAAGCAGGTTTACGAGGGATTGGAGCTCCGTATGGAAGATCTGTCGATAGACGAACTACTCGATGATATCAACACCGATGTGATGACTCCGGCCTGGGTCTGCTTCGACCATGACCCAGCTGAAATTGCTAAGAATGCCTACGCTGGATTAATGCATAACGGTATGCGGGTAATCGGTGAGAATATGCTCAAAGAAGGTGGTTTTGAGTGCATCGTCTCTGGCTATCGCAAGGGCACGGGCTCAAGTCGTGAGACCGCGGCACAGTGTGAGCGGTGGTCGGGTATCCGCTTGGTCATCGCGGCCTCTTTCGCTCCAATCCACGAGCGCAATAACATCAACCTCGGGCAATTGATGGGTAACCACGAAATGTTACTTCGCCTGCAAGCAGGTGAGGCTATCGACCGCGCTGAATTCATCGACCACTACGACCCGTTGACCAAATTGATTGTCGAGTCTGGTGGGCTGTTTCAGTTCGCCAAAAATATGCGGGACGGTGAAATCGAGGTGCCGAAATTATCTGCTACTCCGCGCCCGATGACGATGACTGAGAAAATCATCTCCAGCAATTTGGTCGGACAGGTAGAGGGTGCTTGTGTGCGACCGAATGACCCGGTCATCGCCAAGGTACAAGGTGGATATTCACATGAATTCACCACCGCTCAAGTGCATAATTTCCTAGCCGCTGAATATGGTGATGATTACACCATTCCTCAACCAAGTAAATTCGCGGTGTTTGAGGACCACCTGCTGTACGCCCATCATAATCCCAAATTCATCCCGCATATGGATAAGGTACAGGCTCTGCGCGACCTGCAGGTCACTTTCCAACGCCATACAGGAGTGCGTGACTACTCGGCTGTCGATGGAGTCTCTCCCGGTATATGCCATCAGGTGGCGCGCGAAGAATTCATCGATGTCGGTGATTTCATCCAAGCCACCGATTCCCATACCTGCATGGGGGGGGTATCCAATGCTCTCACCTATGGGGTTGGAGCCACAGAATATGCCAGTCTTATTCATTCCGGATTCACTTTTGTCAAGGTTCCCGAGAGTATTCGCTTTGAACTGATTGGGGAGTTACACCCCAGTTGTACTGCCAAAGATGTCATGCTGTTCATCCTCTCCGACCATGCTCGCAAGGAATTGACCTTGAACCGGTCGATGGAATACGGCGGGCCAGGCCTGACCTCGCTATCGATGGATGAGCGGGCGACACTGTGCAATATGGCAACCGAATGCAGCGCCCGCAACGGCATTTGTGAAGGCGATGAGATGACGGTAGAGTGGATGGTCGAAATGCGCCCGGGGTTAACTGCTGATGAGGTCCGGGCGAAGATTGTCTCCCCAGATGAAGGGGCGATATATGATGGTGGAACCCACCACATCGACCTATCTGCAATCGTCCCGATGGTCGCCCATCCGGGTAATCCTGACGAGGGAATTCCCAGTGACCCGACCAATGGGGCATTGATTTCGGCAATCGGTGAGGTCGACATCGATATCGCCTATGGCGGCTCCTGCACCGCCGGAAAAATCGACGATATCGCCTACTATGCCGAAGTCTGTGCGGCCGCCGATGCGGCTGGAATGAACGTCTCTGAGGCGGTCGATTTCTATATCCAATATGGCAGTGGTCAGGTCAAGGAATACGCAGTTGCACAAGGCTGGGATGCGCTCTTTCGTAGGGTTGGTGTAAACGTCATCGACCCAGGTTGTGGCGCTTGTATCGGCGCTGGCCCAGGGGTCTCGACCTCTGCCGAACAAGTTACCGTATCGGCGATAAACCGTAATTTCCAGGGCCGCTCAGGCCCTGGCAGGCTATATCTTGCCAGCCCGCTTACAGTTGCTGCTTCGGCTTTCACGGGTCGCATCACCGCATGGGCACCAACAATCTTTACAGAGTGAGGGAGATGGCGGAGCAAGGACGGCAAAGCCGTGCTTTTGCGCTCTTGGCAATCCTCATTCTATTCACCATTTACACCGCAATATCAATTCCTGTCGTCGCTTTGCTGGCAAAATGGTCACAACCGATGGGGGAATGGGGTTATCTCGCTGGCCCGCTGGCATTTGCCCTGATATTCACAATCCTAGCGACGTTGATGGTGCCATCCTCATTCATGAAATTGGTAGCGGGAGCGCTCTTCGGTTTTGGTTGGGGGTTATTTGCAGGTTGGCTAGGTGCGATGGGTGGGGCTATGCTCGCATTTCTAATCGGGCGACATCTGCTGAGTGAAAAAGTGCAATCATGGGCGGCTGAACACCCGAAGATGGTGTCCTTGGATAAAGTGGTCGAGGAGCATGGGTTGGTGGTAACGGTACTGATTCGCCTATCCTTGGTCATACCATACAATATGGTGAATTGGGCACTCGGCCCTTCAAAGATGAAGACCCGGGATTATGCCATCGGCAACGTCGCCACGGTTTTCCCGACTATTCTCTATGCCTGGTGGGGCTCTCGTATAGGAAATATTCTCGCCATTGGCGATGGTGCCGGCCCCCCACGTGATGCGGTGTGGTGGTCAGCGATGATAATCAGTATCGTCATCACGGTCGGTGGAATCATCTGGATGGATAGAATCTCGCGCACCTACCTTGAACGGATTATCGCCGAGTCCGGATGAAAATCACCGTAACTGAATACCTTGGTATTATCCTCATTCAAGGGGTATTGCTTTAGAACCGTCGAGATACGCCTCCCTTTGTCGTTTACTGGCCCTGTGTCATTCGGACTCAGGAGGACCGGAGGCGGGAGAGTGGATGCACATGGGCATTGCAGAAAGAATGGCTTCGGCACATAAGCAGATTGCAATTTCTGAATTCTTTGAGAAGAATAAGCACTTTCTCGGCTTCGACACCGACACCAGGGCGCTCATCACCGCGGTGAAGGAAGGTGTCGACAATGCTCTCGATGCTTGTGAAGAAGCGCGCATCCTGCCGACCATCACCATCAATATTTCAAGACACGATGCCAAGCGTGATATCATTCTTCTCGAGGTGCAGGACAATGGCCCGGGAATCCCGATGAAATCACTGGAGAATGTCTTCGGAAAATTACTGTACGGTAGTCGTTTTCATGTAATCCGCCAATCGCGCGGCCAGCAGGGAATCGGCATCACCGGAGTGGTGATGTATGGTCAATTAACGACCGGAAAACCGAGCCGGATTATCTCTAAAATCGCCACTGAGGAGACCGCTGTACAGGTGAACATAGGTATTGATACCCAGAAGAACAAGGCACTGAAGACCAAGCAGGAACGCATTACATGGACTGATGAGGATGGCGAGTTGATCGAACATGGGGTGCGGGTGATTACCAAAATGAAAGCCAAGTACCAACGTGGTCGCCAATCGGTATACCAATACCTGCGGATGACTTCAATCGTCAATCCCCACGCTGAGATTTCCTTCACCGACCCAGAGGGAGAGAGGACAATTTTTACACGGGTAACGGAGAAATTACCCCGAATCGTCGATGCCATCAAGCCGCATCCGAGCGGCATGCACCTCGGTCAATTACAGCGGATGTTGAAATCTAGTGATGAGAGAAAACTAACCTCGTTCCTTCGCCATAATTTCAGTGGTGTCAGTCAACGCGCCGCTAAGGAATTAATCGCAGCGGCTGAATTGGAGGAAGGTAGCAAGCCGAAATTAGTCAAGCCGGATGCTGCTCAAGCTCTTTTGGAAGCGATGAATGGAAAGCGCAACGGGGCCAGAGGGAAACCAGTCAAACTCCTACCTCCGCCAACAAATTGCCTGTCACCAATCGAAGAGATGTTGATAAAAAAAGGCCTGTCAAAAACCATCGATTCTCGCTTCATCGCCACCTTGACCCGCCCTCCTGTCGTCAGTCAGGGAAACCCCTACCAAGTTGAGGTCGGGCTGATTTTCGGCGGTGGGATGCCGGCCGATAAACCGGTTGAGATTCTGCGCTTTGCCAACCGAGTTCCGTTGATGTATCAACAGGGTGGTTGTCTTCTCACCAAGGCGATTGAGAGTGTTGATTGGCGTCAGTACGGCCTTGAGCAGGCCGGCGGTAAAGGCGTTCCCAAAGGCCCAGCGGCGATTCTGATTCATCTCGCCAGCACCTATGTTCAATTCACCAGCGAGGCCAAAGAAGCGCTCGCCGATAATGAGGAGGTCTTCGGTGAGGTTCGCAAAGCGGCCTTGGAGATGGGGCGAGGTTTACGACGCCATTTGGAGAAGCGCAAGAAGATGGCGAAAACCAAGGAGAAATTTGAACTGATAAACGATATTCTGCCGGCAATTGCAGAAAAATCAGCTTCACTGCTGGGCAAACCCGTCCCCGCCCTCGGTGGGGCGATCACTAAAATCATGAATGCGGTGATTTGTCAGGAAACCACCCTATGGAATAAGGAGACCAAGAAGAGCGATGTTACGATTCTCCTGTATAATTACACCGCCCGCCCACGCTCGTACACCATTCTGGTGAGTTGGCCTGAGAGTTTGGCGGAAATGGTTGCCAATGAGCGGGGTGGACGCAAAGAGGCATTCGGATTGTGGGCCTGGAAATTAGAGACCATCGAGCCCGGAGCGCGAGCCGAAGTAACCTATTCTCTGGTCGGATTGGAAAAGGGTGATTGGAACGAGACCGAGGTCTTCTACCGCGGCGCAGGAAATGTCATCGGTGCCAGTGTGTTAGATGAGAAGATTCTCGCCGAGATTCGAAAACAAGAGGAAAGGGGTCACGAAATCATCGCCACTGAGCAACATGATAGTGCAATTGAAATAATTGAAAGTCCAATTGAGACATTACCAGATTACACCAGCCCTCCAGAGTTACAATTGGAGCCGATGCCAAAGTCTGAAAGGGTACCTTCTCCCACTACAGATCCAGACCCGGGTGCCGATGTTAATACGGAGATGAGTCCAATCCCGGGTTCCAGCCCCACCCCCGGTGCTGATGATCTCGGACAATCGGTGATGAACAAGACCACCGACCTGTTCAAACAACAGAAATTATTCGATGGAGGGGGTGCTCAATGACGAGGAAACATTCTCCTGAAGAGACCAAAGCGGCGATGCACGAAGTTGTACTGGAAATGTATAATCGCATGATGAAGGGCGAGGCGCCGACGATGACCCTGCCGGTACGAACTAAGAAGAACATCGGTTTTGATAGCAAACTTGGCGTCTACAAATACGGTAAGAAACGGTCGATTCGTGATGCTAAGAGCCTGGGGAGTGCCAAACAATTACTCCGCGCATTGCACGTCATCGAGTTCATCGAGGAGATGATCAACGCTGGTAAATCCAGCACCCTTCGTGAGATGTACTACATCTCCGAAGGTTGGGGGCATGGGCATTTCAGTTCACAGAACGAAAGCAATAATCTCGCCGAGGATCTGGAAATTGTCACCAAATGCCTGCGCGAAGATTTCAAGTTACGACCAGAGGAAGATGGTGCTCGGATGATCGGTGATATCACCGTCAATGAAAGAAACCGCCGCGGTGAGTGGATGCGCATCAATGCCCGTGACGATGTCGGTGATTCCGGTTATGGTGTCCCCTACAATGTCGAAGCCGAAAAAATCCAGTTACTCGAACACGATGTCGACTTCATAATGGCCATCGAGACCGGTGGAATGTTTGACCGGCTGGTAGAGAATGGTTTCGATGAGGAACATCGTTGTGCTCTACTGCATCTGAAGGGACAACCGGCACGCTCTACCCGCCGAATCCTCAAACGGATGAATGAAGAGTGGAATCTTCCGGTCGTGGTTTTCCTCGACGGCGACCCGTGGTCGTTCCGAATCTACGCTTCAATCGCTTACGGGGCGATAAAAACCGCCCACATCTCCGAATATCTGGCGACCCCCAGTGCCTCGTATCTCGGTATCACCGCAGATGATATCGTCGCTTATGACCTACCCAGTGATGACTTGTCGAGCAAAGATGTCGAGGCCCTGAAGGCTGAGTTGAGCGACCCTCGGTTCACTGATAATTGGTGGCAAGAGCAGATCAATATGATGCTGGACCTCGGACAGAAGGCGGAACAGCAATCGCTGGCGAAGTATGGTCTTGATTTCGTCACCGATACCTACCTGCCGGAGAAATTAGCCGAGATGGGTCATTAGCGCCGGATTGAAGGACGAGAACGGTTTGGCAGTAATCGTGCAGCCCGTCGATGAGTATCAAAAGCAGTCCTCTTGGGGTCGCCGTTTGCTCATCGCCGGGGGAGTCTGTTTTCTGCTCGGCGGGATTTTCTTCTACTCACAATTATCTGGCCTCAGTGAAATAGTCGATCCAAATAAGAATAATGAGGTCAATATAGGAATTGGTGAACAGGAAAGCGTTGATCTCACCAAATCGTGCTATGTTGCATGGTCCGAAAATATGAGTGACGATATCGAATTCATTGTCTATGATTCCCACGGTGAGGTGGTGAATCAGAGCGGATGTGGATATGAGCTTGAGGCGATGGATGAAAAAGGAACCAAATTCAATCGAATAGGTTCTTGGAGACTTGCTGAAGGTACCTACGATGTTCATGCGATTTGTAACTCTGAGATAGATGGTGCCTGTAGTGAAGGAGAAGTGATGTTGCTCGACTATGATGATGCATTGGGTAAAATCTTCGGTGATTATTCCTTCTGGTTGTCCTGTCTAGTTTGTTTGATGGGTATCGTTCTTCTACCAGTGGGAGGGATTCTTCACAAAATGGCCTCTCGGGGCCAATTGAAAAACCTAAGAACGGTGATGGTCGTCAACGAAAATACCGGAGAATTACAGTCTTATTCGGTAGATAATGAAGGACGGTTAGAGGTGGCTGGTGGATTGTCGGGCGGGGCAACAGGGGCGGCAAATATCGCACCTAGTGAAGGATTGACTGGAGGGTTGGCTGGTGAGGAGGATGACACCGGGGGATTGATGACCACGGACCAAATCTATTTACTGATGCACGGTAGTGAGCAGGATAAGGTGAAGGTGGTAGAAAGATCCTTTCACCAACGAAGTGAAAAACCGCAAGATGATTCTGGTGTACCAGGCCCCTTTGTCGATTCCCAATTCAATGATCCTGGCTTCACCTCCTCACCATTCACCATCCCGGTTACCAAGTCTTCAGTGTCGAGTAAAGGGGTGACTGAGGGTATTGAGGGCGTGAGTGGTAAAGCGGGTGGTGTGGTCTCAAAGGAGAATGATGAGAAGGCGGGGATGGCCCGAAAAGACTTGTGGAAAGACTGGGATGATGGTTGAAATAACCAACCGTGCATTTTTAGGATACTCCTTACTAGGTAACCTTGGGTTGACCAGTCATGGAAGATGCAGACCAAGCGTTGATGTTGCTTGAAAACAAGGTTCGTCGTGACATCCTGCAACATTTGGTAAGAGAACCGCATTACCCTTTGCAACTGGCTGAATTAATCGGTGTAAGTCAACAAGCGGTGATGAAACACCTCAAGGTGCTGGAAAAATCAGGCTTCGTCGACAGTGAGATGGTGCCATCTGAAAAGGGTGGGCCACCAAAGCGAATCTATCTCGTCCAGCGCTCGTTTTCACTGCGAATTGACCTTGGTCCCGACCTATTTCAAATTGAGCAACGGATTCTTCCCAAGGGTGGGCCAATGCGGCTTGCCGGCAAATTACCACCGGGGATGAGCGACATCGCAGAACAGGTTTCGGGGAGAAAGAAGATACCATTCACCGAGGCGGTATATTTTCTCGGGGAATTGGATGATGCGCTCGAGGTTTTGGACCGCCAGCGAGACGCTCTTATCTCTCTCCATCAACACATCAAACACCGCGCCTCAAAGGTTGTCGATATCGACTTTGAGACCTATGAGGAAAGGCATCTCGTCCATCGTATGCTTGAAAATCCCCGCACGGATATCGATATCGAGGCAATCATCCGTAAAATGGCCTCAGATGAGTTGCATTATGAATCGCTGTTATCCAGTTTCCAGGGGCGGATGATGCGGGTTCTATCCCACTCCTCCGGGCATATCATCTCAGCACCGAGCAGTTCCAAGTTGCCGTGGTGGGCAATACTGCCAAAAGAGCAGAAAGAACCGAAGTGAACTTTCATCATCATAGTTCTCCTCGCAATCGCGAAGCCGATGTCAGATGAGAGTGATAAAACCGAGATAACCGTCAATGTCGAAGTCAATAATGAATCGACCAAGACCCTGCTAGTCGCCGCAGTGGTGATAATCGTCGGCATAGGAATCGCACTTTCGCTGTTCGGTGGCGGGGATGGCGGATTGTTTGGCGGTGATGGGGCCGGTGGAATCGAGGGGAATTGTGGTGACGATGCCGATAATGACGGTGGCGGGCAGTCCGATCGAGATGACCCAGACTGCTACCACGAGCCCGAGGTATGGAAGGGATATGATACGAATCGAAGTGAGACGAACGGCTCAAACGACCCCCCGCAAGGCCGTCCATAGGTAATGGTGGTGGGACACCTCCCGGCACCCAGTCCTTGTTACATCCCCACAACCACCCACCCAACTACCAAGGCGCGGGAACTGTCCTTGCAGGGGTGGGGAGCTGTTCTCCATATCTGGGATGGCCTGCTCGGTGAAGTCAGGGGGAGTTTTGGCTTGGCCGCACAACGGTGCGGGTGCGTATTATCACCCAATTCAACGAATTCAGAGTTCTTCTTCAGTCTTTATTATGTTAATCAGACTGCTCTGCTCGGCAACCCTTTGCGCCGCTTCCTGGGTTCGTCCGCGACCCACCATGTACACCACGCTGAGTAGAGATAGAGTAAGAAGTAGAACTCCAGTCGGTAGTGCCCACTTGCCGACGACCTGCCCGGCGATATCGATAATGGGATTACTACTGCTTAATTCACGGTTGACCTCAAGGCTATTATCGGATTCTCGCTGCTCGACCACATTGTCGTTCGGGTCGAGCACCACGACCACAGTGTGGCTACCGGCGGTGACCGGATACAAGAGATAGGTCTCGACTTGATTGGGGACGCCAGTGTCGTCAGGCGGTAGGAGGGCGCCGATGATTTGCCGATAGACAATATTTTCATCGTCACACCCACGCTCTTCGATTTCCTCTACAGTCTGGTCCTCACAGAGGATTATCTCGACTTCGACCGCGTGGACGTTGCCGGTATTCTGTACGACTACACGAATCGGAATGGTCTCACCCACATCGGCGCTTGCATCGCTTTCAGAAACGCTGGCCTCAACAATTTCAAGATTCGGTGCTCGTAGACGCAAGGTGACAATGAGTTCATTGCTGTCGAGCAGGTCACCTGACCACGATGGGCTATCATCATGGTCGCCGTTCTCCTCTGCCATATCACCATACATCGATGATACTTTGAGTCCAAGTGGTCGAGTCTCCAACTTCGCATTGGCACCGATCTTGATTATCGCTCGCATGGTCAAAGTTGTGTAAGGCTCCATCTGCGGCAGAACGAACTCACCTATATCGGCGATGTAGACACACTGCCCCTCGGGCATCTCCTCTCCAGACAGAACTTCGATACACTCCTCTTCGACTTCGGCCTGGGAATTGTCGAAATTACGGACGATTGCCCAGGTAACCTGCCACTCAGAGAGGGTGGTCATCCCTGGTATCTCTGACATTATCCAATTATCACCATCGCGGGTTCCGGTGTGGTTGTGAAGGCTCGGGGTGTCAGCGACGTTGCCGTTATTGGTGATGTTCAAGGTGTAGCGGACGATTTTGCCCGGTGCGGTGGTCTTGACTTCGTTCTCAACTGTCTCATCGAGATAAATATACATGTCGTGGAATTCGTTGACAATCACCGTCAACTCGATGAAATCGCGAAGTTTGGTCGAAGTCGGGCCGCTCTGAGGATATACTTCCTCGGATAATGCATCGATACGGATGGTATAGGTTCCGGCATCGACTTGATTTGGAATCAGGATATCCACTTCAATCTCCTGCCAGTCATTGCGGCTTAACTCCACCAATCCCTCGCGCGGTACGTCGACCTGCCATTGTACGGAATTTCCCTCGGAATCGGAGATACTAGTCAGGCGTAGGTCGTAGCGGTCGGGGCCATTACCGGTATTGAATGTCTGAAGAGGTACAATCCAACGCTCGCCGGGGTTGATGAAAACGGTGGTGTTGACCAGCGGCACCAATTCAAGTTCGTACTTATGGATGACGTTGGTCGAAAGAATGACCGAGTCAGAGACTCGGCTGTGGCCATCGAGATTGGCTTTGACTGCTACCGCAGGGCCCAGCCCGGCACTAGCATTGTAAGGAGCGCAAACAATCGCTGTCACAGTATATGCGATACCGACATCCCAGCGGCGCTTACCGTCGCCATCCGGGTCTGGTGGGGCATTGGAGAAGTCCAACTCGACAGTCCAGTGGTCCTGACGCCAATCATCGAGGGTGGTATCGCTAGGCATTGCCTCTGGAGCACCGGGGGTTGAGAATACCAAGAAACCGGGAGCGAAGTTCTTCAGGACCTCGATATCGTACTCTGCGCAGTCTCCTGGGAGAATGTACTCAGTGGTATCGAAGATGGTGAAGACAATGTTTCCCGTAGAGCGGATGCTGACGTTAATCCACAACTCAAGCACGTCGTAGGTACCACGGTTGATATCGAGGAATGGCTCACCCTGCGACCAGCCCTTGAGATATATGACATTGGTGCCGGGGTCTTCGGAAATCGGGATGGTGACCTCGAGGTTCTTGGTCACTGATTGTCCTGGGTCAAGGCTGACCTCAAGCGGGAAGCTCACCTGCCAGCCAAACGGTAGATACCATTCAGCCTGACCTTCCAGACTGTTTGGGTCATAGAAGGAGAACGAGTCGTATACATTACCTGTATTGGTGATGGTAATTGAGAAAATCGCCACCTGACCCTGTTCGACATCGGCCATACGGTGGCTCGTATCGAGGTTGATGCCGTGCACCACGTCCATGTCGGTGACGGTAGCCAGATCAGAGCGGATTGCCGGGTCCTTGTGACTGATTGCCGAGATGGTGATGGTTGCCCGTTGGTCTTCGGTGGCCTGATAGATTGACGGGGCGCGCACGCGCAGGTAGAATGGTATCATCTCGCCTCCTTTGAGGAAAATCGGTGTCTCTGGGAAAATCGCCGTGTCATTGCTGGTGAAATATAGGGTAGCTGACCAATTGCTCGGTACCCCAGACAGGTTCATCGAGTAGGTGTCGGAAACAAGTTCGGTAGGCCCGGGTGTGGTATTGTTCAGAGTGAGGTTGTACATCGTCTGTTCACCGGGTTCGATGACGTGATAGTAAGTCTCGCCCAAATCGTATTCAACATCGACCTGTCCGGTCAGGACATGGGTATAACACAATGTCCATTGGAAGTTATTTCCCTCATCACTACACTTATTGGTATCAGACCATGCTAGATGGGCACCACTACCCAGATCGTTGGCAAAGGCCGGTGGCGTTCCCAAGTCGGGGCGGGTGAACGAATTGGGGCCGAGTTTGTAACTCTCCCAATGGGTCACGATGACCGGTTCCCATGGGTCGAGAGCGGTCTCGCCAGGTCCGGTTTCCGTGGTCGAATTTAGGCGTACGTAAACGATTTCCTCTTGTGCTGAGATATTGCCGAAATCGTGCCAGGCGATGTGAATGTGGTCCTGGTCATCGGTCAGTATGGCGGGATATGCGCTCATTCCACTGAAGGGCAGACCTTGGGCCAGTCCACCTGGTCCTTCGACATTGGAGATTGGCGTATCGTCAATCTTCTTGATAGCGTAGGTCGACAGACCACCGGATACACCGTCCCATTCACCAGCACCTTGCATCTTCAGTTTGGTATAGTAAACTTCGTAGTTGACATCCTTCTCAAAGCCATAATCGCGCCCATCCATCCAAACGACGTGGGAATTACCCTCAAGGTCAATGGCTACCGATGGGTGGAAGGAATATGCGTCATCGATGGTGATACGGGTGTCGTTGACCACCACGAGATGTCCTTCACTGCCCTTACCGAGGTCTTCCGTGTATGAGTTTCCAGAGGTTATGTGACCGGGCTCTCCACGTACGAAACCAGGGGTGTTCTCAATCTTCCCATATGGGTCGAGTATCGTGGTGTAGATTTCCCGCGAGTTATTGGTCGAGATGTAGACCAGCGCCTCTACTAGAAGTTGCATCTGGGTTGTGCTCGAAGAAGAGGAAGGGAATTCGTATACTTGGCCACCGGCGTCGGAATTGGCGATGGTGGTGCCGGGACAACTTCGGGTATGGGTACCCTGCTGGCCATCCGGACACTGTGATAAGTCCTTGAAATGGGATTGTACCGTGGTCGCCCCACCCCAACTCTGACCATATAGACCGAGGGGGATGATGCCGGCGCGTACGCATGAGTCGTGCGCCTCTTGGATTGCTTGGTGATCATCGGATTGGCCGGATGGGTCGCCGTCCTTAGGCCCTTCATCGGAGATTGGAATCACAATCTTGGTGGCGTTAGGATTCCAGTGGTGGTCGGAACTGGTCGGAGGATTTCCAGGAATGCTGCCTGAAGCATCGCGCCATGACAAGCAGGCCCAATTGCTTCCTGGCCCCCAATCCTCACCGGAATAGCCAGAGTAGGTCTGGCCATTGTATACCGTACCCGGTAACTTACGGATTCCGCCACTGTCGTCACCCGGGTACAATCCGAGCGGGCTGGTGCGTGGTCCTTGTGCGTTGGCTCCATTCGGACTGACGCTGCTACAGTCGCCGCTGCTGGCGGCGCCGGGCATGTAATTACCGAGCCCGTAAAGAGTTTCATAGACAGTCATGTTAGCGTTCTTGAGCATCGGTTTAATGCCTTGGAACGAGCCGCCACTGGCAAAGTTTCCGCCGTAAACGACAGTGCAGACATCGGCCCACTCGGAATACATCGAACCGGAGGTGTCGATGATGAAGGTGAGTTCGACCTTGCCTCCTCGGGTATCATCCCAAACCACCTGCACCTTGTCGTCAGCATCGATGGCAATATCGGGATGACCCTTGTGGCCGATGATCGGAGTCAGCAGGGTTGAATCAAATATCACATCGGCCTGGGTGGCGGCGGGGTTGGGCTCAAACATTGCATAGTATATCTGCGGCTGTTGGAAGAACTTGTCCAACTGGTCAAAATTATCTTCCCAAGTAATGTGCACATTGTCCCGAGAATCGATGGCGATGGCTGGCCAGTCGCGGTTGTTTGAGCGCTTCTCGACGATGGTATCCTGAACAACGGTAATCGATCCGTCGGTAGCAGCACTGCCATCACGGTCGTCCTGGAATGGATTGATGGCGGTGTACATGATGGCGTGCTGGCCGCTTTTATCAGCCCAAGTGATGTGCACTCTGTCAAGACTGTCGATGGCCATGTCCGGGTGCCAGGTTCGGGCTGCACCGTTATCATTGAGTTGGGTTGGGGCAATCAGTGTAATCCCACGCGGATCTATCATGGTGTAGAGAAGTTGTTGGTTATTCTTCGCCCATACGAGATGGACATTGCCTTCCGAGTCCGCAACCACTGCAGACTGACGGGAATTGGCGCCGTCATCGACCACTTGGACCGCTTCGGTGATTACTACTTGGGTGGCACCGGCCAGTGGCACCGCCACCATTCCTGCTCCAGCCGAGATTATCATTATCATTGTCAAAAAGATGGATTTCATTCTGTTATTCATTTCAGCACCTCAAGGTTACCATACTAAGTGATTTGGGGGTTCCTTTCAACCTACTTAACCGCGCCCCTTTGGGGTCATGATTATCCTATGTTGTCGATAGATGGTTGGGTTAGGGATAGGTCGCGGTTTTTCTCGGCATCATATCCACTCAGAGGGGTCAAATCCGGCGCCGAAAGTGCCGCTTTCATCGGTCTCCACCTGCTCTGGTTCGTCTCCACCGGAAGGTTTCTTGGGGCCTTTTTTATCTTTGAAATCATCGACTGGGCCCGGCTTACCACTGCCTTGTCCGTAGTAATGTTTGATCTCGTGGATGATTCCTAATTTTGCCATCCAAAGTTTACGCAAGCCTTGCATCAACGCATTCTTACTCATGCCATCGAGCCAAATCGGCTCGCTGACATTGAATGCTTGTAAAGGTCCGTCACCCAATGCCTTGTCGCCACCGACGTGAAGACCCCAGTCCACTCCGGTCGAGATGAGAGAAGTGCGAATCGTATGCATCCAATCTTGCCAACCCTCCAAATCTGCATCTGCGTGGGATTGCATTTCTTCCTGTTGCCCACCATCTACTCTAGTCAGGCTGGAGATGGCAACTAGGTCACGGCCTTTGGGGTGGACGATATTGAAGGCATGACCATTCTTCCCTGGGGGGTAGCGAACTAGATAATGGAATTCGGCCCGGCCATCGGGTTGTTGGCGCGGGGCCAGGCCCTCGTCTTTGAGCCAGGAGTTGACTGTGCCCTGTAGGTTATCTCCCATGGAGTGGCGAGTGAATCGCCCTTCATCAATCCGTTGGATTGGTTGGTTTCATTGCTTTCGGGGTAGTGAAAGAAGTTCTTGGCATAGTTTCTGTACTTTTTCCCCATCGGGACTTCTTCGTAAGGAAGAGCGGCACATGGCTCGCCTCATATCTTCGCTAGCATCCCAAGCGTTCACCGTAGTACAGGCTGAGAGGAGGAACAGAATCATCAGGACTACTGTGATTAGCAGCACCGTAATCCATTCGCCACCTAAGGTCAGAACAGTGGTATTCATCCAAGAACTATCGCCGACAACAAATACTGAAGTCAGTGCAATTACCAAAGCGATAGGCGGCCATAGAAAGAATGAGCCGAACATTGAAATGAGAAATTGATAGGAGGTGCGGGCGTCTAATCCTTCGTTTTCGATATTTTTATCGCCGAGGTATTTTCCCATTATGGCGAGAATCCCTGATGAGGGTATGAAAAAGGGCAACATAAGTAAGCCGATTAGAATTTTGAGGGTATTCTTTGGTGCCGCGAGAATACTCGCTTTCCTCACCTCACCAGTATCGGTGAGAGCTCTGGAGTCCAGGCGCTTTTCCTCTAAAACCTCAGCTACTTCCCTAGCCTTGGCAAGACGCTCTTCGTCTGGGGTTGTGGCCATTCTATCTCGGACCTGTCGTGCCGCCAAGACCTCGCCGCGCCAGGTCTTCGGCCGCCGACCCATCACCGCACCTTCCAAGTGGCCGAGTAGATGCCAAGCCCGGTGGGTCGGCCAGTCCGGGGCATCGGGGGTCATCGGTTGCAGGCGCTGGCGTAATTCTTCACGGAGGGAGTTGACGATATCTGCAGGTGGCTCATTCCATTCGCCACGCGCCAACTTTTCGGCAACCTCCGGTCCGAGAGGTTCGGCTTCGACCTTGATGGGTACACCATATTCAATCCAAGCATCGGTGCGCCAATGATGGCGGACCCGCCAATGTAATCCGATTGGGATGATTGAGGGTGCAGGCTTTCCATTGCCTTTCGCCAATGCCGCCGCCGAAAGAGCAATGCGCATCGGCCCGGTCTTGAAGCGGAGAATATGTGATTCGTCATGACTGGTCCCCTCGGGGAAGAGAAAGCATCCGAATCCGTGTGAGATTCCAGTAGAGAGATTGAGAAGACTGCGTCCGTTCAAGGTTGCAGCCACCTCTTCTGAGCAACCACCACGGATCAGTTCGGCTTGTCTGACAACCGGTTGTACCGCCATCTTACGTGCCCAGAATCCGATGATTGGTCTGGTTACTAGATCGTGCCTACCGCCGATAACGAAATTCTTGGGGTGCGAGGTCATTATCGTCGCAGGGTCAATCAAGCCGTTGGTATGCCAACCACAACATAGGGTTCCACCTTCTTGTGGAATGTTTTCGCGGCCGCTGACCTGATAACTTCGAAACTGGAAAAATAATGTTGATCTGAGCATGTTAGTGGCCACCCAGGTCCAGAATCGTGAGCCTGGTGTTGACCCATGAAAGGTCGGGAGTGGGGTATTCATCAACCGGTCGATTTTCATTTTCGATGCTGATTTGGATAATACCGGTAATGGATTTCCATGGGTATCCAAGGAGCCATCTTCACCGAACACCATCTGCTTGCCTTCAGCCGCCATGAATCTCCCCCCTTACCTTGAGCCTATGTCTCGTAGGGCTCCAGCCAATTCATTCAGAGCTGTGAAGTCCGGTTCCATCGACCCGGGCGGTGGGGCTTCGGGCCAACAGGCAAGCAGGGAAAGCCCGCCATCGCCTTCACTGCGGGGGATTAGGTGGATATGGACATGTGGTACATCCTGCCCGGCAATTGGGCCATCGTGAATTCCAATTGAGAAATCATTAGTCCTAAAGTACCGTGAAAGTCTACGCTGGGCTTCCACCACGCCGTGCCATAATCCAGATAATTGGTGAGGAGATAACTCTGCAAGATGTATCTTCGCTTCGTGGGGAACGACCAATGTATGTCCTGGTCGGCGCGGGTTGATATCGAGGAAGGCGAGCCACGATTCTCCCTTGGCGACTTCACAACAAGGAATGTCTCCGGCGATTATCTTTGCGAAGAGGGTCGCCTCACCTGCCATGGTGAGTGCTGCTGGTAAATTGAAATGAATGTTCGGGCTTCATCGTCAACTGCCCGTTTCAAAATGAGTCTGTTCTAGTGGCGCTTGTTTGGCCCATATTAAGTGAAGGCCACTACGTAATGTCACGACACTCGGACTTCGGGGAGAGGTAGTCTGGAGGCTGAAATCTCAAGCATCCGGGGCCAGAATCCAAGAACCGTGGTTACTTTTGCGCAGCGGCAACCAGTCTGAAGCACCATCTGCGCCGACCATACTGTGTTTCAGGAAGGTTTCATCATCTTGATCTGTAAAGTCTTCTCTGTTATGGGTGCCGCGGCTTTCTTGCCGCAATAAGGCTGCGGTTACCGCAGTTCGGGCAATTGAAACCATCGACTGTATGCGTATATTTTCAACCAGATTTTGATTCATCAGTAAACTGTCACGATAATCCAATCTCAACCCTGCGGCGCGGCCGGCGAGGTCAGATAATTTCTCAACTGCTTCATTCAGGCTGGCCTCACTTCGTTTGAGACCCATATGATTTGTCATGATGTTGTTGAGAGAGGAACGGATTTCTCCGGCCCGGGGGGTATCATCGCCGGATGTGGTCGATAACATCGAGGTAAGGGTTGATTCATCTTCGCTCAGTTGGGAAAGTAATCTTTCGCTACCGCTGAATTTACTCGCGCCGGCATACGAGCTGGCGTGGGTGCCGGCGGCGGAGCCGCCAGCGAGTGCATCGAGCAGGCGATTCCCAGCCGCCGCCCCTGCACCGTGCAAGCCTGAGCAGGCTGCCTCCCCGGCCGCGTACAAGCCAGCGAATACAATTTGCCAATTTCCTATCATGACACGGCCATCGACATCTACAGGAATACCCCCAAGAGTGCCGACGACCCGTGGCTCAACCGGTAGAGGTTCCGATTCCGCATCCAAGCCAAGACGGATGTCGGTGTGAGCAAAGGTGGCTGTATACCATGACCTCGCTGACGAATCGATATTACGCAGATCCAATGACCAACCATCACCACCTGCGGCCATCTTGGCCGCCATCGCCGAGGGGGATGGTGATTCAGCATCAAGTTCGCCACCAGGGCCCGCGAGAATCGCGCCCTCATTAAGCAGGCCCAGTGGTAGGCTGACCTCTGAATCGGGAATACCCAACGGCGACCATGACTGGAATTCCATATCACGCAGAGAGATACCGGATTGCAGTGCCAAGTGCATTCCTCGGCCACCACTTGAAGTAGAGGTCCAGGCGCCTTCAAAACCATCGTCGGCGATAATCAGTGCCTTGCACTGCAGCGCGGTGACTTTGCCGCTGGTTAAATCCAAAGTCGTGATTCCATGTATCTTGTTTCCGCTGCTGACAATTCTCAAAACCAAGGTATCTCCACGTCGGGAGATGCCGCTTTTCATGCACTGCTCCGCTAAAGCCTGCTGCACCTCGAAATCGGTGGTATCGCCGCACCCCGACACCCTTGGCATATGGTGTCCAGGGAGAATGTTTGTCTGGGGAATCCCCTCTGAATTGCGCCTGAAGTTTACTCCCCAACGTTCTAATTCGGCCAAGTGATTGCTGGCTGAAGCCGTACGGGAGGAGACGATGTCCTGATCACAAAGGAACTCGCCACAGCGTATCGTATCGTTGCGGTGGCCACGTGATGAAGTTTCGGAGATTGAAGATGCGAAGCCGGTGGAGTCGCCATCACCGCTATTTCCCGCCCCCTCTATGGATACCACGACGACTGAGGTGTTGGCGTCTTTTGCAGCGATGGCTGAACGCAGAGCGGCATGCCCGCCGCCGATGATGATGACTTCCCATGCCTCCATTCACAACCCTCGTCTAAAACGCCGAAGATTATTATGACGATAAACACGCCGACGTCAAAGCATGGTTTCACAGGTCAATTATTGCTACCATCGGCCAGGCCCAATTTGCGCGCCCGGCGTAGTCTTCGCCGCCTTCTGCGGTCGCCTGAGCCGAGGCGGCGGTGGACCTTTGAATGAATCATCCGTGAGGTGATTAAATCGCCGTCTTCAGAGCGCAGTGTCACCTGTACCGTTCTCAATCCGGATTCATTTGGCTCCCACGCCACCCCGAGCCATAGGTATACTCCACGACAGAGGTAACGGGGAAGCCATGATACCACGTCATCCCGGGTCGTGGAAAACAACGCTAATGTGCTGGATGGTGCGGCGCAGGGTGGCGCTTCAAGACGGAAGGTCTGGGTCTCCGGCTGGCCACCGGGAACATGTACTTCGATACTGACTCGTTGTGGCTGTGGGCGTTGATTATTCAGGGCGATGAAAAGATGTCCTTGACCATCGAAACATACGTTTTCAAACTCGACATCGAGTCTCCAACCCTCATCGGCTATGACTTGGGCGTGGTCGAGTAAATCACCCTGAAGTCGTGCCAATACCCGAAACAGCCCGGGTTGCCAAGCCTTGGCGTGAGCAATCATTCGCAACAATGTACCGCGGTTGAATAGGTGGTGCTGGCGCAGATCATTCAAGCAGGTCTGGTCGAGGAATTCTCCAAGTTCACTCTGCATTTTTTCTTCGGGTAAGGCGCCAGATTCCTGCAGATAAAGCAGTAGTATCAATCGCTCCAATACCTCATCCTTGCTCATTTCAGGATTTGCTGTCTCACATACCCGCCTCGACCAGGTATCCCACTCTCCGGCAAGCACCGGGTCGAGGTGGGCGCGAATCAGCGAACTAATGGCCGGGGTGATGCCGGTTGGATGGTGGGTGGGCGCATAGAGTGCGAGGAAGGGTAATGCGTCAGCGTGATTCAATACATCATCCATCGTCATTCGAGTATGTACCGACATACCCAAGCCGATTACCATCGCTATCAATAGTGCCATATTCCACGAGATAGAGGCCTTTTCATTGAAAATACTGAATGTCATCATACCTATGGCGAATAACCCGAGAGTTATTTGCAACCAGCCATTTCTCCTGCTATCACGTAATGATTCAATTATCCGGTCCGAACCGGGGGTTGCTCGATGGTCATTGCCTTGGCGGGCACTCAGTTCAAATCTGGCTTCGGCTGCCTTCATCGCCGCCTCGGCACCCATCTGGCTGGGTCCAAGAGCGAGAAAGAGGAGGGGGAGCCATAACGCCAGCACTTGCCAGAGGGATGTCGGAGTGAGAATCGGAGCGACGATACCAACGAAAGCGGCCAAGAAGATCAATATCCCGAAACTCTGCCTGAGAATACGCATCGGCCCCCACCACGACAATCGACCCCAGTATATGCGGGTGGATTCTCGGGAGTCCAATATATTGTTCAATTTCTCAATCGCCCCTAAATTTTCCTCGGAACCGGGGATATATGGGTTCGGAAGTGGTTGCGCGGTATCGGCAATATCGGTCGGCATGTTCACCTTGGCCAAGAGGGGTGACGATATGGTGTTGGCGGGCGCGGCAGGATTTGAACCCGCGATCCCCGGCTTAGGAGGCCGGTGCATTATCCATGCTCTGCTACACGCCCGAGACTCGGGCGGCGCTTACCTGCCTTGAGGCTTCGCACCTTATACTGCCAAACCGAATCTGCGCCCTATTTCTGCAACTTCGTGGAATAATTGTTCAAACTGAATGCGTGGATGCATGCTACGCTGTAGGCGGATATCACAGGCCGATAACGCTTCCAATAAACCGATGATCGCTCCCGCAGGCAATAGTAATCTCCCGCTGACCAGCAAAGAGTGCAATTGCTCGATAACGTCTTCCGATTGTAAGGAATGTTCGCTGAGAAGGCGGTCGAATTGTCCCATCGCACCGTGCAGAACACGGCGGTTGCGCCCCTCGACCTGTTGCCATTTCCACTGGTGGATTCGTCCCCGCAATGCCGCCTCAAATACTCGTTGGGTGGTGCTGAAGGTTGTGGCCGCTACCAATTCCTGCAGGCGGGCGCGGTCGTCGAGGCGATCTTTGAGGGCGAGAATCTCTAGTAGGAATATCGCTCGGCGGAGATTTCCTGCGGCGATATGTGTAAGGTCGCCGAGCAAACCCGGTGCCAGTTGCAGTGCTTCGGCATTTGCTATCTGTTCCAATCTGGCTGAAATCATCTCAGCTGAGGTTGTCGGTAAGCGGATGAATTGGGTGCGTGAACGCAGTGCGTCGATTAAGCGACTCGGTGCCCGGGCGGTGAAAATAAAGCGCGATGTATGGGATTCACGCTCCATCATACGGCGCAGATATGGTTGTCGTTTGGGGCCAAGATGGTCAGCATCTTCAATGATTATCAAGCGGCTGACTGGCGCCATCTTCCGGCCCGCCAATATCTCCTCGGTCTCGGCTCCGGCTGGGGCTATGTCACCTTCTGCGCCAAGAAACATTTCCCGGTCGAAAGCCTCCAAACTGGTCCGGCTCGCCAATGTATCTCTGCTGTCGGTTCCAGCGGGGCGAAGAAACTCCTCGAACTTGCCCATCGCCCCACTGGAACGGGCTAGGTCGCGCGCTTGCAGCACGTGAGTGGTCGCTTGCCAACCGACGCCGAGGACCTGTCTGGCAATCAGCCTCCACGCCACGGTTTTCCCGACCCCGGAGGGGCCGGCAATCAGTAGATGTGGAGGATTGGCATTGCACGCCACGGCGGTGAATTGTGCGACAATCTCCGGTGGTACCGCTAAGGCGTCAAAGCGCCGTGGCGCGTGAGTAACCAACCAACTAGACATGCTCCCCCGACGGGCTTCAAGCGCAGCGGTTCATCAAAGATGGGGTGCTCTCAGTTAGCATCGAGAATCTTATGACCCTTGTTTCGGGGCTTAGAGAAGATGCGGCCACCGCAACTGCGACAGGCAAGGCCCGGGCGGTCTGAGGATACGTGTTCAATTTCGCCGCAAACGATGCACTTGTAGGGAATTGGTGCTCCTGTCATCTCTCTCTCCAATCGCCCGCGACTCGCCACCCCTCTTTGAACCTGTTTATCGAAGTTATGATGTTGGTCAAGCGTCATATTCATGGGTTGTCGGTGATGGAGGAGGTTTGGGTGGAGTCGTGGCTGAAGAGAAGATGCTGGTAATCGATGTGGTCGACAATGGCGGACAATGGACTCACCGTGAATGGAGAATGTTACGCTACCTCGGAGTTGATACCCAGATAATAGATAATACCACTTCGGTCGAGGAGTTGAGGGAATTAGACGGTTTGCTGCTCTCTGGAGGTGCAGCGCGGGTCGGGCTGAGTGGGAAATTAGGTAATTGTTCGGCCTACCTTGAACTCGATCTGCCGGTGCTCGGGATCTGTGCCGGGCATCAATTCATGGCGCGCCACTACGGCGGTGACTGCGCTGAGGCGCCGGCACCGGAATTCGGGGCGATGGAAATCGCGGTGATCAAAGGTGGTGGGATTATTTTTTCGGGCACCCCGGAAAAGCAAATCGTGTGGGAATCACACAACGACGAAGTCGTAGAAGTTCCAGTAGGATTCAGCATCACCGCAAGTTCTGATTCGTGTCGGGTCCAGGGTATGGAGGATGTCGTGCGCAGCCGTTTCGGCTTGCAGTTCCATCCCGAAGTCAATGACTCGGAATTCGGCGCAGAAATGATGCGTAACTTCGTCGATTTCTGCGGTGAGCAGTAATTCTCAAGTCTTCATTCCCGCTTGTCGGGCCAATAACAGCACCTGCATACTATGTTCCAGTGTAGCCGCCCAATGCCAGGCTTCGTTGAAATTTCGCCCGACTGCAAATATACCCAGACCGCGAATCACAACACACTTCATATTGCCTTGTTGCAAGGCTTCGGCAACTTGGCGAAGATATTCATCCATATCCTCCAAATCCGGGTCGACGATGACCGCCTTGCCGAGATTCTCCTTGCCGTAGTGGTCGATCGGTTGCAAAACAATCCGGTCTTTTTCCATCGCCACCGTAGTGGCATAAGGTGGTTGCACATGGATACATGCCGCTGGTCCACCATTGTGTAGAGATGTTGCGGCGATGAGGATCTCAATCACTCGCCATTCATCGGGGGCGCCGGGAGGGGCGTCCTGGCCGAGCCGGCCCGAGACGATATCCAATTCTGTGGCTTGACCGAGTGAACAAGTCTTGCTGGTCGAATGCACCAGTCCCGGCTGATCGGGGTCGAGAATCGCTACAGCCCCCTGAGAAGCCTTGACCAGCCCCTCACGGTGAAGTTGGCGACCAAGGCGGACGAAATCACTGACCAAGTGATCGGGAATCACGAAGTCCTCACCGACGATAGGAGGCATCGGTGGATTTTCGATTTCCTGAATCACTTCCGCTGCTCCGGCTAAGCCACCACGAAGGCGGGCGACCTCTGATTCCAATTGTTTGACTCGTTCCGAGTCGGAAATTTTTATTTCCACCTCCAGTTCTTCCACCGTGGATTCATCTGAATCATTGGAGTCGGTTGGGTCGGCTTTGCCTACTTCATTACCCATAGAATGGGTTACGCTGGCGATAAGTTCCTCGCTGAATTCATCAACATCACCAGACTCTTGGTCGACTTCGGATTCGCCACCAGACTCAACCTCAGCCTCGTCTACAGCGATCTCTTCGACACCATCCTCTGAATCATCTTCGGATGTAGCATCGGTTTCACTATCCGCATCGGTAGATGGAGGTTGGTCACTAGGTGGGCCACTGGGTGGGCCACTGGGTGGGCCACTGGGTGG
>JYMV01000520.1_pt1 | contig 30890 bp, 28 predicted proteins | sample 338911 | NCBI WGS metagenome assembly JYMV01 (sample SAMN03354496, study PRJNA234377) | hydrothermal vent metagenome | biome: Deep sea; feature: Hydrothermal plumes at the Eastern Lau Spreading Center, Western Pacific Ocean; material: Seawater | place: Tonga | collected 2009 | depth 2000 m m
AAAACTGCTTTAATTTTGAATTAGTTTTTAAGAAAGCTGGAAGCACTAATATTAATACAGCAATTAAAAATTGCTGGAATAACTTGTTCTATGTTCATTTAATTCTTCCAAAAACTTTTGGCTTTTTGAAAGAATTTTTTGATACTTGGATTTGATTTTTCGTTTTCAATTTCTCTAAATTTTTCAAGCAATTCTTTTTGTTCTCTATTTAAAGAAACTGGAACCTCTGTATTTACTTGAACGTAAAGATCTCCATTACCACTTCTTCTCATAAAGGGCATTCCCTTGCCTTTCAATCTAAATTGCTTGCCGCCTTGCGTTCCAGCTGGAATTTTAATTTTAGCTTTGCCACCATCAATAGTCGGAATTCCTAAGGAAGTACCTAAAGCAGCATCAGCTATTGATACTGGGCATTCAAAAAACAGATTTTCATTTGATCTTTTAAATAAATCGTGAGAATAAACATTTATAAACAAATACAAATCACCGTTGTTTGCTCCTCTTGAACCTGCTTCACCTTTGCCTGCAAGTCTTATTCTTGTTCCATCATCGACACCTTTTGGTATCGTAACTGATAATCTTTTTGATGCATGTTTTTTACCTTGCCCTCCGCAATCACTACATGGATAAGTTATCTCTTCACCGTTTCCTGAACACTGTGGACAAGTTTGTTGGACCGTAAAAAAACCCTGATTCGATCTTACACTACCATTTCCTCCACACATAGAGCATGATACAACATTATGTCCAGGTTTGGATCCACTACCCTTACAAGTATTACATTTTTCAGAACTTGAAAATTTTATATCTTGTTTTTTTCCAGCGTACGCTTCTTCTAGTGTAATTGACAAATCATAACTTAAATCTGATCCTCTTAAGTTTGAATTTCTTCTTCCTCTTCTATTACTGGATTCACCAAAATCACTAAAAAAATCTTCAAAAATATCTGAAAACGATGATGAAAAATCAAAATTTTCAAATCCACCTCGGCCACCATTTTCAAAAGCAGCGTGACCAAAGTTATCATAACTTTGTTTTCTCTCTGTATTTGATAAAACATGATATGCTTCTGATGCTTCTTTAAATTTATCTTCTGAAGCTTTATCGCCTTTATTTTTATCTGGATGATGTTTTACTGCAAGTTTCCTGTAGGCTGCTTTGATTTGATCAGGAGCAGAATCTTTACCCACACCTAAGACATTATAATAATCTCTTTTTGCCATAACTAATTATAGACAAATAGTTGCTAGCCTTAGGCGCTTTTTTCTTTGTTATCTTCTTTTACTTCCTCAAAGTCCGCATCAACAACATTGTCGTCTTTTTTTCCTTCTTCTTTATCTTTTGAAGCTTCATTAGGTTTAGTACTTTGTTGAGATTTATATATTGCTTCACCTAATTTCATTGATTTTTGAACTAATTCTTGAATATTTTTCTTAATTTCTTCGACATCTGTTCCTTTTAAAGCATTTCTTAAGTTTGCTGACGCAGTCTCAATTTCTTTTTTATCTGCATCTGAAACTTTGCTACCATGTTCTTTTAAATTTTTCTCAGTTGAATGTAATAAAGTATCAGCTTGATTTCTTGCATCCACAGAATCTCTTTTTTTCTTATCTGCTTCTTTATTGGCTTCTGCTTCTTTAACCATTTTATTAATTTCTTCCTCGCTTAAACCGCCAGAGGCTTGAATTTGTATTTTTTGTTCTTTACCAGTTCCCTTGTCTTTTGCAGATACATTAACTATTCCATTTGCATCTATATCAAAAGCTACTTCAATTTGAGGAACACCTCTAGGAGCTGGAGCCATTCCAACTAATTCAAAATTTCCAAGTAATTTGTTATCTGTGGCCATTTCTCTTTCGCCTTGTAGCACTCTAATTGAAACAGCTGGTTGATTGTCCTCAGCTGTTGAGAAAACCTGACTTTTTTTAGTTGGAATTGTTGTGTTTTTATCAATTAATTTAGTAGATACACTTCCTAGAGTTTCAATTCCTAATGATAAAGGAGTTACATCAAGTAACAAAACATCTTTTACATCTCCTGAAAGTACGCCCGCTTGTATTGCGGCACCCATTGCAACTACTTCATCTGGATTTACACTTTTATTTGGTTCTTTTCCAAAAAAGTTTTTTACTTCCTCAATTACTTTAGGCATTCTAGTCATACCACCAACTAAAATAACTTCATTAATTTCAGCCGCAGATAATCCTGCATCTTTTAATGCGGTTTTGCATGGCGGAATTGTTCTTCCAATTAAGTCTTCAACTAAAGCTTCTAATTTTGCTCTAGTCATTTTTATATTAATATGTTTTGGACCAGTTTTATCCGCAGTTATAAAAGGTAAATTAATTTCAGTCTGTACTGCTGAAGATAATTCAATTTTTGCTTTTTCTGCTGCTTCTTTTAATCTTTGTAAAGCAAGTTTATCTGATTTTAAATCAATGCCATTTTCTTTTTTAAATTCATTTAATAAATAATCTACGATTGTGTTATCAAAATCTTCCCCACCTAAGAAAGTATCACCATTAGTTGATTTTACTTCAAATACGCCATCACCTAACTCTAAAATTGATACATCAAATGTACCACCACCAAGGTCATAAACAGCAATTTTTTTGTTTACTTTTTTATCTAAACCATAAGCTAATGAAGCAGCCGTTGGTTCATTTATAATTCTTAAAACTTCTAGTCCTGCAATTTTACCAGCATCTTTAGTTGCTTGTCTTTGAGCATCATTAAAATATGCAGGAACTGTAATTACAGCTTTTGTAACTTCTTGACCAAGATATTTTTCTGCAGTTTCTTTCATTTTTTGTAAAACAAAAGCAGATATTTGAGAAGGTGAATATTTTTTTCCTTTTGCTTCAATCCAAGCATCACCATTTTCAGCTTTAATAATTTTGAATGTAGAGGATTCGATATCTTTTTTTACTGTTGGATCTTCAAAATTTCTTCCCATAAGTCTTTTAACTGCAAATATTGTATTTTCAAAATTTGTAACCGCTTGTCTTTTTGCGGGTTGACCGATTAATTTTTCGTCACCATCAGTGAAAGCTACAACCGAAGGAGTTGTTCTCGCACCTTCAGCATTTTCTAAAACCTTTGCTTGTGTACCTTCCATAACTGCTACACAAGAGTTAGTTGTTCCTAAATCTATTCCTATTACTTTGCTCATATTATTAATACTTACTTCATATATGTCTTATTTTTTAATCTACAAGTATCCTTAAAACTAATTTTCATCAGTTTTTGATTGATTTTTCTCATCTTTTTTAACTTCTTCAGATTCTTCATCTTTTTTAACTTCTTCAGATTCTTCATCTTTTTTTGCTGGTTTTTTTGAAACTACTACGAGAGCTGGTCTCAGCAACCTATCTTTCATTACAAAACCTTTCTGTATTTCTTGAACAATAATTCCTGGTTCCTTGTTTTCATCTTCAATCTCCATCATTGTTTGATGAAAGTTCGGATTTAGTTTTTGGTCGATTGACTTTATTTCTTCAATATTATTTTTCTTTAATATTGAAATCATATCTTTATATATAACTTCCAAATGTTCAGTTGTTTTTTTGAGAGCCTCTGTATTTTTTAATTTTTCATCATTTTCTAATGATACTTTTGAATGTATAAGATTATCAATTAAATTTAATGCTTCTCTGGCCAATGTAAATCCTCCATACTCAAAGGCATCATCTTTTTCTTTTTCAAATCTACGTCTTTGATTTTCCATTTCAGCATAAGCTCTAGTCAATTTATCTTCTAAATCTTTAATCTTATCTTCAGGGGATAATTCGTTCTTTTTTGATAAAACTTCTGTTTTATTTTCGGTTTGCTCTGGCAGCCTATCTTCCACTTGTTCTAATTTCAAATTAGAATTGTCTCTTTCAGATTTTTTCTCTAAATTTTCTTTTTTAATTTTTGGGCTTGAGTTTTCTTCTTTTTCCATATCATGCTATATGGTAAGGAATGCTATAATTTCCAGATGCTAAAGAAAAAAATTTTAAAATTATTAATTGGGTCAAATAATCAAGGTAAAATAAAGGAAATTAGGGACTTACTACCAAAAAATATTTTGGTTTATACTCCAAAAAATTTCGATTTAAAAAATCCTAAGGAAATTGGTAAGTCTTTTTTGGAAAATTCTCTCATTAAAGCTAAGTTTTTTTCAAATAAAACCAAGATGGTTACTTTAGCAGATGATTCAGGGCTTGAAATAGATATTTTAAATGGAGCACCAGGTATTTATTCTGCAAGATGGGGAGGAAAAAAAAATAATTTTAATTTAGCTATTAACAAAGTCTATAGGGAACTTAATAAGATAGATGAAAATTGGTATAAAAAAAAAATTACAGCACAATTTATTTGTGCATTAACCATTTACTGGCCAAATAATTTTTCTGTATGTGTAGTTGGAAAAGTTAAAGGAACTATTTCAAAAACAAAAAGAGGAAATAATGGTTTTGGTTATGATCCAATATTTATACCATTAAATAGTAGATTAACTTTTGGAGAAATATCTTCCTCTAAAAAATATAAAATTGATCATAGAATGAAAGCATTTAAGAAAATTAAAAAATTTTTTTAAATTTTTCTTCTTCAGCTACATAAAAATTTAACAAGTGACCAATCTTGTTTTTATTGATTTCAAACACACCTATTTTACCTTTAAATTTATTTTTTTATAAAATATTTTTTCATCAACAACAAAGTTGTTTTGATAAATTAAATAATAAACTAAACCAACTAAATCGTAACTCAGGAAAGAAATTTGATTAGGGTATTTTTGATAAATATTAAAATATTTTGAAACGAACTCATCATAATTTTCTTTGTTGATTGATGGAAAATAGATTGGTTGTAATGATTTTTCTTTTAATAATGATTTATCAAACCATTGATTAAGGCAAATATAATGAATCCTTTTTGAGGATACATCAGTGTACAATAGTGATGTTGTAACACTTTTTAAGCTTTCATCAAAATCAGCAATTATAACTGAGTCAAAATTAATTCCTCCAAATGTATCTTTTTTTTCTAAGTCTGATATTTTTTTTTCTTTATTAACTTCATTTGAATTTTCTAACCTTTCTATTTCATCTTTTAACCTTTGTTTTCTTTGAGAATATCTTGTTAGTTTTTCAATTTGTGCAGTTAAAAGTGTTGGATCTGTATCATAAATAAAAGTATCTTTTAATTTAATTTTTGTTTTAGAAATTGCTTCTTCTATTTCATTTTTAAAATCAGAATTTGGAATAAGAAAAATACTTCTTTTAATTTTATATAGTTCTTGAAATTTTATAATTGCATTTATCTGTGACATAGCATTTATTCCAGCACTTATGACATTTTTTGGATTGTTAATTATTTTATTTGTCAGAGATAAAAAAATTACATTATTCAATTCTTCTAAATAAATTAAATTTTTATTAAAAACTGGACCTATAATTATTCTCACTCCAAGTTCATGGAGTTTTTTTGCAACCCTTAAAGTTATTTCAGGATTAGATTTTGTATCACGAGGAAGAATTTCTATTTGCGAATTATTAATCTTATTAATGGCAAGTCTTGTAGAGTTTATAATTGACTCTCCAATTTCTTTATACTCTCCTGAAAGAGGAACTATTAGACCAATCTTAATTTTCTCTTGGGATAGGCTTTTTTCAACGTTAAAAAACAAACCCAAGAAAATTAAAAGAATAAATTGAATAATTATCTTCATTTTAATGTTATTATTATAATCTATTGAACCAATGAATCTACAATCAGACTTAAATATAAATACCATAAAAAAAGGTTTATATGTTGTATCAACTCCAATTGGAAATCTTGGAGATATTACACTTAGAGCCTTGAAAATATTAAGTAAATCAGATTATATTTTATGTGAAGATACAAGATATTCTAAAAAACTACTTTCAAAATTTAAAATAAATTCAAATTTAATTTCGAATCATAAATTTAATGAAAAGAAAAATCTTCAAAAAATTATAGAAATATTAAAAACAGAAAAAATTGTTTCATTAATTTCAGACGCTGGTACCCCAACAATTTCTGACCCTGGAAGAATACTCATAAATGAATGCATAAAAAAAGATATAAATGTATACCCATGCCCCGGACCGTCAGCAGTTTCTGCTGCAATTTCTATCAGTGGTTTTTATGATCAATATTATTTTTATGGTTTTTTTCCTGAAAAAAAAGGAGAAATTAATAAAGACTTAAAAATTTTATCTGAATTATACTGTTCAATAGTTTTTTTTGTTTCAGCAAAAAAAATTAATAGAGTTATAGAACCTATTAAAAAATATTTTTCTGATAGAAAAATAGTTGTTTGTAAAGAAATTTCTAAATTTTATGAAGAATATTATCGTAATAATGTTAGTGAACTTGAATTTTTTGAAAAAACACTTAAAGGTGAAATAACTATAGTAATTTCTGAAAAAAAACGTAAAAAAAATATTTCAAATAATTTAACCGAATCAGATAAAAAAAATATAGAAAAATTAATTAAAAAATTAACAATTAAAGAGATTACCAATTTGATTAGTGAAGGAAAAAAAATTTCAAAGAAAGAGATTTATAATTACTGCTTAAAATTAAAAAATGAAAATTAAATTAATTAATCTATTTCTTATATTATTTATCTTAAGTGGTTGTGTTGGAGCTGCCTCAAAAGGTATTTTTGGCACAGGTGTTAGCGTTGCTTTAGATCCAAGATCTTTAGGAACTCAAATTGATGATTCTATTATGGACAAAAACTTAGAAACAAGATTGTTACTTTTAAATAAAAGCTATTTTTTATCTGTTAAAATTAAAGTTTTAGATGGAAGAATATTTATTACTGGTAAAATAAATGGTCTAGAAGAAAAATTAAAAATAACAAAATTAGCCTGGGAAACTGAAGGAGTTAGATCAGTAAAAAATGATTTAAAAGTTAAGGAAGAATTTAATTTTAAGCAATCAGCCAAAGATTTACTTATTACCGCTCAATTAAGAACAGCATTAGTGTTTAACAAACAAATTAAGTCAGCAAATTATAATATAGATACCTACAAGAAAAAAATATATATTTATGGTATTGCTAATTCAGAAGACGAAAGAAAAGAAGTCATCAATGAAGCTAAACAAATTCTTGATATTGAGGATGTAATAGCAAGTATTCTTTTGGTAAAAGATTTAAGAATACAAAAGAATTAATTTTTTTTACTGTAATCAATTACACCTGCTGAATAAGCAGCAACTGAAGCCAAATTTAAAATATCCGATGTAGATGATCTTAATGGTGCAATTTCAATTGCCTGTCCAAGACCAATTAATAAAGGTCCAATTACCTTTGCTCCACCCAATGTTTTCAATAACTTGTAAGAAATGGCAGCACTATGTTGACCTGGCATAATTAATATATTTGCATTTCCTACAATTCCTGAAAAAGGGTACAACTCTTTGTATTCTTCGTTTAAGGCTACATCTGGCTGCATATCACCGTCAAATTGGAAATCGACTTTTTTATCTTGTAATATTTCTACAGCATCTCTTATATGTTTTGTTCTACTAGTTATTGGTTGACCAAAAGTTGAATGAGATAAAAAAGCAACTTTTGGATTAAAACCAAATAATCTTACTACTCTTGCTGATGATATGGCTATTTCCGAAAGTTGTTCTGAGCTTGGGTACTCATGCACAGTTGTATCTGCAATAAATACTGTTCTTCCTTTATTTACAACCATATTTAGACCAAACATTATTTCCCCAGGTCTTGCATCAACAACTTTATTAATTTTTTCCAATGATTGTGTATATCTCCTAGTATTTCCAGTTACCATAGCATCGGCATCACCACATGAGACCATGCAAGCTCCCCAAACTACCCTGTCATTTCTGACCATCCTATCACAATCTCTTTCTAGAAGACCTTGTTCTCTATGTAATTTTTTAAATATAAAATTTACATATTTTTGTCTTTTTTCTTTTATTGTAGAATTAACAATTTCAATATTAAAGTTTTCACTGTATCCAATGTCTTTTAATCTTTCTTTAACCTTTTTTTCTTTAGCAATAATCACTGGAATTCCTAATCCACTATTTTTAAATGCTATTGCAGCTTTAAGTGTATTTTCATCTTCACCATCGGCAAAAACAACTTTCTTTTGATTTTTTTTAATTTGAGAATTAATACCTTGCATTATAGTTAAAGAAGGATCTAACCTTTGCTTTAATTGTTCTTCATAGATTTCAAAATTATCAATTTTTTTTCTAGCTACTCCACTATTAATTGCTGCTTTTGCAACCGCTACTGGAATTACACTTATTAGTCTTGGATCAAATGTAGAAGGAATAATATATTCTTTTCCATATTTTGGTCTTTCACCTCCCATTGCCGCCACAACTTCATCGGGAACTCTTCTTCTTGCCAATTCTGCAATTGCATTAGAAGCTGCTACTTTCATTTCTTCATTAATTGTTTTAGCTCTTACATCTAAAGCTCCTCTAAAAATATATGGAAATCCAAGCAAGTTATTCACTTGATTTGGGTAATCTGATCTTCCGGTAGCAACAATTGCATCGTTTCTTACTTCTTCAACTTCTTCTGGTGTAATTTCTGGGTCAGGATTAGCACAAGCAAAAATAATTGGATTTTTTGCCATTTTTTTTACCATCTCTTTTTTTAAGATATTTGCAGAAGATAGACCTAAAAATACATCAGCGTCTTTTATTGCGTCATTAAGATTTCTGTGTTTTGTTTCAATTGCATAAACAGATTTCCATTTATTCAAATTACTCCTCTTTTTATGAATAACTCCTTTTCTGTCTAACATAATAATATTTTTTTTTAAGACACCATTTTTTATAAATAAATTTGTGCATGCCATTGCAGAAGCTCCAGCACCATTTATAACAACTTTAATTTTTTTTATATTTTTTTTTGCAATATCAATTGCATTAATTAAAGCAGCATAAGTTATTATTGCAGTTCCATGTTGATCATCGTGAAATACTGGAATATTCAAAATTTTTTTAAGCTTTTCTTCAATTATGAAACAATCAGGTGCAGCAATATCTTCTAAGTTAATTCCTCCAAAGCTACTTGCAAAATTTTTTATACTATTAACTATTTCATTAGGATTAGACGAATCTATCTCAAGATCTATAGCATCAATATCAGCAAATCTTTTAAACAGGACTGCTTTTCCTTCCATAACTGGTTTAGCAGCTATCGCTCCTAAATTACCTAGTCCTAAAATTGCAGAACCATTACTGATTACAGCTACTAGATTTCCTTTAGTAGTATAGTCATAAGCAAGCTCAGGATTTTTTGCTATTGCTTTAACTGGTGCAGCGACACCAGGAGAATAAGCTAACGCCAAATCTCTCTTAGTTATCATTGGTTTTGAAGAGATAATCTCTATCTTTCCTGATTTCTTTGAGCTATGAAATTCTAAAGCTTCTCTATCAGAATAATGTTCGATTTTATTTTTTTTCATTTTGATGTAATTAGATATACAAAATAGAGCAAATTTAAGACTAATATGATTTATGAACCTAATTAAGTCAACTGGTACATTCAGTTTTTATACTCTGATTAGTAGATTATTAGGATATTTAAGAGATGTTCTGATCGCAATATTTCTTGGGTCAGGACCTTTAGCTGATGCTTTTTTTGTAGCATTTAGAATTCCAAATACTTTTAGAAGATTATTTTCAGAAGGAACATTTAATGCTGCATTTGTTCCAAGTTATTCTTCTGAGTTAACAAAAGGCAAAAGAAAAACACAACTATTTGCCAACAAGGTATTTAATATTCTTCTATTTAACTTAATGTTTATAGTTTTTATTGTTGAAATTTTTATGCCAGCTTTTATTTTATTAATTGCTCCAGGTTTTAGCGAAAACTCTGAAAAATTTGATATAGCAATAACTTTAACTAGAATAACTTTCCCCTTTCTTTTTTTTGTTAGTTTATCATCTTTTTTTTCAGCAATATTAAATTCACATAATAAGTTTGCTGCCGCATCAGCAGCTCCAATTATTTTGAATATTATTTTAATTTCAGTCCTTTTATTTGGAAGTTATCTAGCAGATCAACTAGTTTACTACTTATCTTATGCAGTAACTATTGCAGGATTAGTTCAACTAATTTTTTTACTGATATTTGTAAAAAAATATTTTTTACCTAATTTATCATTAAGTTTTAAAATGGATAAAAAAATAAAATTATTTTTTACTAAATTATTACCAAGTATTTTTTCATCAGGAGTAACACAAATAAATATTTTAATAGGTACAATAATAGCTTCCTTTGAAGCAAGTGCTGTATCTTATCTTTATTATGCAGACAGAATTTATCAAATTAATCTTGCAATAGCTGGAATTGCAATTGGAACAGTTCTCTTACCAAATTTAAGCAAATACATTCAAAATAAAAACGCTAAAAAAATTGTTTTTATACAGAACAAATCTTTAGAACTAAGTTTATTTTTAAGCCTTCCAGCTTCAGTGGCTTTGCTTATAGCATCAAATGAAATTACAACTGCATTGTTTGGTTATGGTTCTTTTGATGAAATAGGTGTAAATAATTCTGCCCGTGCATTATTTTATTTTGCATTAGGTTTACCTGCATTTTCTTTATTAAAAGTATTTTCAAGTTTTTTATTTGCAAGACATAATACTAAAATACCATTTTATGTTTCTTTATTTTCAGTAATATTAAATGCCTCACTAAGTATTTATTTTTTCGGTAAAATTGGTTTTATAATTATTCCTATAGCAACAACAATTTCTTCTTGGTTTAATGCTTTAATCTTATTTTCATTTTTAAAATATAAAAATTATTTTGAATTTAATTTAATTTTTCTTTCAACAGTTCCAAAAATTATATTATCAACTACATTTATGGGTTATATTTTCTATTTATTGATAAATTTTTTCAGTGATAAGTTAAGTTACTCTTATGAATTTAAATTAATATATCTGATTCTTATTGTCATATTTACATTTTTTGTTTATCTTGCATCATCAGTTTTGACTAAAGCTTTTAAATTAAGTGATATTAAATTAAATGAATAAAAAAATCTTTTCCGGGGTTCAGCCGTCCGGTAATCTACATTTGGGAAATTATTTAGGTGCAATAAAAAATTTTGTGGATCTTCAAAATGAAGAAAATACAGAATGTATTTATTGTGTTGTTGATCTTCATGCTATTACAATTAAACAAGATCCTAAGGAGCTTAAAAATAATATACGCGAAACTACAGCAACTTTTATTGCCAGCGGGATTGATCCAAGCAGAAGCATTATTTTTAATCAATCTTTAGTTTCAGCGCATTCAGAAGGTGCTTGGATATTAGCTTGTGTATCTAGAATGGGATGGTTAAATAGAATGACACAGTTTAAAGAAAAGGCTGGTAAAGATAAGGAAAAAGCCAGCGTTGGCTTATATATCTATCCTGTTTTAATGGCAGCTGATATATTGCTTTATGATGCAACACATGTACCAATTGGCGATGATCAAAAACAACATTTAGAATTATGCAGAGATATTGCTCAAAAATTTAATTTGGATTTTGCTGCGGCAAATTTTTTAAAAGCTCCTGAACCATTAATTCAAAAAAAATTTTCCAGAATTATGAGTTTAAAAGATGGTTTAATAAAAATGAGTAAATCAGATCCTTCTGACTTAAGTAGAATAAATTTAACAGATGATAAAGATCTAATTTCAAACAAAATTAAAAAAGCAAAAACGGATAATTCACCAATGCCAAGTGATAATAGTAATTTAGAAAAAAGACCTGAAGTTGAAAATTTATTAGGAATCTATTCCAGCCTAAATAATCAAAATTTAGAAAAATCAATAGAAGAATTTAGTGGAAAGAATTTCTCAGACTTTAAACAAAAGCTATCAGAGGTTGTAGTTGAAAAAATTTCCCCTATATCATTAGAAATAAATAAATTACTTAAAGATAAAAATCACATAGACAGCATTTTAGCTAAGGGAGCAGAAAAAGCTGACAAAATTTCTTCAAAAAAGATTAAAGAATTAAAAAAAATTATAGGTTTTTAAAATTGACTTTTATCTTTAAATAGAAAAAATAAATACTATATATTTAGTATGTTTGTGCAAACTCAAAATACACCAAATCCTAATTCACTAAAATTCTTGCCAAGCAAGGAAGTTTCAAATGATGATCCTTTTGAGATTACTGACAAAAATAAATCAGATAACGAACTTGTCAAAAATATTTTATCTATAAATGGTGTAACTGGAATTTTTCTAGCTGAAGATTTTTTATCTGTAAATAAAGATGAAAAAACTAACTGGGAAGATTTAAAGCATATTATAATTTCTTTTATTAATGACTATTATGCAAGCGGCAATGAAATAGTAATAGACAGTAATAAAATCACATCTCCAGAAACTCAATTACCAGAAATCGAAAAAAAAATAATCAAAATTTTAGAAACAAAAATTCGCCCAACAGTTGCAAGAGATGGTGGTGATATAAAATTTAAAAAATATAATAATGGAATTGTTACAGTTCAATTACAGGGAAGTTGCTCCGGATGTCCTAGCTCAATAATGACTTTAAAGCAAGGTGTACAAAATCTATTATGTCATTATATTCCTGAAATTAAAAAAGTTATAACTATCTAGTATTTTTAAAGAATCGTATATAATTAAATTATGGGTCTAAAAAAAAAAATAAATATATCCAGCATTAAAAAAATTCTTTTAAACAAGGGATATAAAATCTATAAAGACCAAAAAAAATCAATTCATAAAGATTTTGCAAGTTTTTATTACACAGCTATTACAGGTATTTTTTTAATATTTTTCTTTTCATTTACACCAAAAGCTGCACTGCTTACTGATAAAATATTTTCTGAAACTGTAATATTCGAAAATACCTCTAAATTTAACTTTGATAGAGCTTTAAATGGAAAAAAAGAATTAGATTTAAAACCTCAGGAAAAAGCAAAACTTTCCTTTAAAGATATGTATTTTGATATTGAAAAAAAATTTGATGATATTCCAAGTGATCTTGTAAGATTTAATGCCTCAACACTTGACCAGTTATTTAAGGATACGAAATATAGTTTAAAGGAAGTTAGAAAAACTAAATTAGTGAATCCAGGCTATTCAATCGATCTTTTGCCTAAAGAAATTAAACAAATTGAAAGCACCAAGAAAAAAAAAGAATTTTTTATACAAATTGTTTTACCATTAATTTTAGAAGAAAATTATTTGATTAGATTAGATAGAAAAAGATTATTTGTAATATTAAATAAAAATAACAACACAGAATCTGAAAAAAAATGGTTAAAAAGTAAATTTAAACAGTACGGGGTAGTTAATCGAGATTTCACCACTTTAAAAATAAGAATGGATGAAATTCCAGCATCTTTAGCTATAGCTCAAGCAGCAAAAGAAACTGGCTGGGGAACTTCAAGATTTGCTTTAGAAGGTAATGCATTATTTGGTCAGTGGACATGGAATGGCGAAGGTATAAAACCTGCATCAGCAGATAGTGGTGCAACACATAAAATTATGAAGTTTAAAATACTTCAAGCATCAGTTAGAGCTTATCAGAGAAACCTAAATACACACTCTAGTTATAAGGAATTTAGAGAAGCAAGAGCAATACAAAGAGATAATGATGGAAAGTTAAATAGCTTAGAATTAGTCAAATATCTTGATAAATATGCTGAAACAGGAAAAGAATACATTGTAGTATTAAAAAAAATTATTGAACAGAATTCATTGACTGACTTTGACGGGGTTAAACTTTTACCTAGCAGCATAAAATTAAAAAAACTAATTTAATTTTTTTCAATAGAAAATTGAATTCCAAACCATCTCCAGCCATCAGAATCGTTTAATGAACAGTTAATTCTACCTCTCCTAAACAAAAATTTTTCTCTGAATTTAACTACTAATTTTTTTTTATCTAATTTAATTTCAGATTTGTCCCATTTATTGCCTTCATTAGAAAAACAATTTATAAGGTTTAAATTCTCTTGTTCATTAAAAAATTCAACAATCATTTCAGGTGGGTTATTTTGATTAGTAATGAATTTTTCTTCAGGAGTTATTGTTTTGTATTGAAGGGGCAGTAGATTCAATAGAAATTTAAACCTTTCAAGATCTCCGTATTTTTCATTTATTGGAAATCTGGGTAATTCAAATTTGTCTTTATTTATATCTATTACGCCTGAGTGTTGACCAAATGCATATTTAAATTTCTGACTTATATATTTTTTTTGTTTTAGACTATACTCTCCAAATGGGTAAGAGAAATATATTGGATTATATCCAAGTTTTTCCTCAAAAATCTTTATTGATTGATCTATATCTTTTTTAAATTCTTCAAAATCAAAATTAACCAGATACTTATGAGAATGAGAGTGATTACCAATAAAAGCAAAATCTTCTTTATCAATTTCTTTTATTTGTTTCCAATTCATATATCCAAATTTTCCGATCGGTTCAGTAGAAACAAATAATATAAATGGAATTTTATTTTCTTTTAAATATGGCCAAGCATTTTGATAAAAAGAGCTAAAGGCATCATCTATAGTAATTAGAATTTTTTTCTCAGATTTTGGACTAAAAAACTTTAAGTCAAATTCAACAGGATTATTAAATTCAAAATTATTTTTTTTAATAATTTCAATTTGTTTTTTAAAAATTTCAATTTGAATATTAGTTGAAGGATATTTATTTTCATTAAATCTGTGATACATCAAAGAAAGCGTTCCTAAATCTTCAGAATAATATTTGCTATTATTTTCTTCTGCATTAGAATTCAGAGTAAAAGAAATTAATATGATTAATTTAATTATAGATGCAGCAAAAGATAAAATTTTTTTTAAAATCATAGCTGATGATAAATCATATACCAGTGAATATATTAACAGTAGAGAAAATTTTGATAAATTTGTAGTTTTACTTTTTAAATTTCTAGAAAAAAATAGGATAAATATTAAAGAAATAAATAATATATTTATAAATCAAGGGCCTGGAAAGTTTTCAGGTATTAGAGCTTCACTTGCTGCAGCAAAAGGATTAAGTGTTAGTAATCAATTGAATTTATATGGCTTTAATTCTAATCAAGTGAATGATCAAAATTATAATGAAATAATTGATTTATTTAATAAAGGATTATTAAGAAAAAATTTGATTAAACCACAATATTCGAGTTAAAATAAAATATGACAGAAACAATAGAACAAAAATGTATAGCTAAAGGTGTAAAATTAACTGATCAAAGAAAAATTATTGCAAAAGTAATGTCAAATTCAAATGATCATCCAGATGTTGATGAATTATATAAACGTGTTTCAAAAATAGATGCTAAAATTAGTATTGCTACTGTTTATAGAACAGTAAAACTTTTTGAAGAAGCTGGAATTATAGCAAAACATGATTTTAAAGGTGGAAAAGCTAGATACGAAGAGATCAGTGAAAGTCATCATGATCACTTAATTGATATAAAAACAGGTGAAATTATCGAATTTGTTGACGAAGAAATTGAAAAGCTTCAAAAAAAAGTTGCCGAAAAATATGGATATGATTTAGTTGACCATAAGTTAGAGTTATATGGTGTTAAAAAAAAATCCTAATTAATGGGAAAAAAAATATTTATAAAAACTTTTGGTTGTCAAATGAATGAGTATGATTCTAATCGTATTTTTCATTCAGTCAAAAAAATTGGTTTTGAAAAAACAGAAGATCAAAAAAACGCAGATTGTTTTCTTTTAAATACATGTCACATACGAGATAAAGCAAAAGAAAAAGTTTATCATGAGATAGGAAGAGTAAAAAAGATTTATAAAAAAAAACTCAAACCTATAGTCGTTGTAGCAGGATGTGTTGCTCAGGCTGAGAATGAAGAGATGTTAAAAAGAGAGCCTTACATAGACATTGTAATTGGTCCACAGTCTTATCATAAAATTAATAATGTACTTGATAATTATGTTTCTAAAAAACAGAGAGAAGAGACCGAATTTGATACAATATCAAAATTTGACTTTTTTGATAAAATTGAAAATAAAAGCAACAAAGTTTCAGCTTTTTTAACTATTCAAGAAGGGTGTGATAAATTTTGTCACTTCTGTGTGGTACCCTTTACAAGAGGTCCAGAGTATTCTAGATCATTTCATAAAATTTTATCTGAAGTTGAAAGTTTAATTAAGAACGGAGCTAAAGAAATTACTCTTTTAGGACAGAATGTAAATGCATACTCATACATTGAAAATTCAAAAGAGTACAAACTTTCAGATTTAATAAATCAACTAGAAAAATATTCCGAGTTAGAAAGAATTAGATACACGACTTCTCATCCAAGAGACATGACAGAAGATTTAATTGATTGTTATAAAAATAATAAAAAATTAATGCCATTAGTTCATCTTCCTATTCAAAGCGGATCTAATCGAATTTTGAAATTAATGAATAGAAAACATACTGTTGAAGAATATGTTTTAACCTATGAAAAATTAAAAAAAATTAAACCTAGCATTGAATTTTCAAGTGATTTTATTATTTCATATCCAGGTGAAAGTGAACAAGATTTTAATCAAACTTTGCAGTTGGTTAATAAAATTAAATTTATAAATTCTTATTCTTTTATTTTTAGTCCTCGTCCAGGTACAAAAGCTGCAAATCTAGAATTGATAGATGAAAAAATATCTAAAGAAAGATTAAAAATCATACAAAAACATTTATTTGAAAATCAAAAAAATATAAATAAGTCGTTCGAGAATAAATCAGTTGATGTATTGGTTGAAAATAAAATTAAAGGTCAAACAAAACTGTTTGGTAGAAATAAATATATGAATTCAGTAATTTTTGAAGGAGAAGAAAATAGTATTGGAAAAATTGTAAAGGTTAAAATACTAGACAGCAATCAAAATACTTTGTTTGGAAAGATAGAAAACACTAGAGATATGAGAGCAGCATAAATTGAGCAATATTATTCAAAAAAAAATTAATTCCGAACTAAAATTTGTATATTCTAACAATAATACTATCAGCGTGATATTTCAAAACAATGATTTGCTATTAGGTGTCGTAGGTGAATTTAACTGTAACTTAAAAGAATTGGAAAAAATTACTGGGACGAATATTTATTCTAGAGGCAATTCAATTTTAATAAAGAGTGAACAAAAAAAAAATGAATTAGTCAAAAATGCTATAAAATTTCTTGCAGATCAATTTATTATTAATGGATCAATAGAGAAAGAAGATATAATTTCATCGGTAAATAAATTTATGATTAACGAAAAAATAAAAAATTCTGAAAAAAATATAGAATATATTATTAAAACGCCAAAAAAATCAGTAATTCCACATTCTGAAAAACAAAAAAAATACGTTAGAGCGCTCAAAGAAAATGAGATTATAATTTCAGCTGGGCCTGCTGGAACTGGAAAAACGTTTCTTGCAGTTGCAGTTGCATTAACAATGTTATTAGAAAAAAAAATTGAACGAATAATATTGTCAAGACCAGCAGTAGAAGCTGGTGAAAGATTGGGTTTTTTACCTGGAGATATGAGAGAAAAGGTCGATCCATATCTTAGACCTCTGTATGACTCATTTTACGACCTGTTAGATTATGAAAAAATTCAAAAGAAAATTGAAGTAGGCGATATTGAAATTGCACCACTAGCATTTATGAGAGGAAGAACACTAAAAAATTCATTTGCAATTTTAGATGAAGCTCAGAATGCAACAGATACACAAATTAAAATGTTTTTAACTAGAATAGGTGAAAATTCGAAAATAGTAATTAACGGAGATCCTTCGCAAATTGATTTGCCTAAAAAAAGCTTATCTGGGCTAACTAAAACTAAAAAACTTTTGGGGCATTTAAATGAGATATCATTTGTAGATTTTGATCATACTGATGTAGTAAGACATCCTTTAGTTTCGAAAATAGTTAAGGCTTATTCAGATCAAAAAACTGATTAATGATCAAAGCCAATGTAATTTTGGATTATCCTAAATGGAGAAAAAAAATAAAAAATCCAAGTCATTATATAAAAAAAAAGTTGAAAACACTTTCCAAAATACCTTCTTTTAGAAATAAAAAACAAGAATTTACTCTTTTGCTTACTAACAATAAGAAAATGAAAAGTTTAAACAATAAGTTTAGAAAAAAAAATATAGCAACAGATGTGTTATCATTTCCATTAAATTATATATTTAAAAAAAATTCATATTTAGGAGATATAGCTATAAGCTTTGATATAATTAATAAAAGATCAATTAAATCAAATTTTTTTAAAGAATTTGATAAAATGTGGATACACGGATATTTCCATTTACTTGGCTATGATCACAAAAATTTAAAAAGTTTTCAAAAAATGAATAAAAAAGAAAATTTAATATTAAACTATTTTTATAGAAAAAATTGACATCAATATTCAATAATAAAATATTAATTTATTTAATACCTTTTTTTTTAGGCTTATTTACATCCTTTAGTTTACCACCTTATAATTTTTTAATAATAAATTTTATTACATTTCCAATTTTATTATTATTTGTAATTTCTAATTTTAAAAAAAAATGGACCTCATTTAATATTGGTTGGATATTTGGTTTTGGTTATTTTATTTCAAATCTTTATTGGATAACACATTCTTTAACATTTGATGCGACATTCAAACCTTTAATTCCCTTTGCACTTGTCATTATTCCTTTATTCTTGGGTTTGTTTTATGGTTTTGTAACATTTATTTGTTCATTTTTTAAGTTAGAAAAAAATTTTTTCACAATTTTAATTTTTTCAACAATCTTTGCTTTAATTGAATTTATTAGAGGTTTTATTCTTAGTGGTTTTCCTTGGAATTTAATTGCGTATAGTTGGACAAATTATTTAAATTCTTTACAAATTCTTTCATTGATTGGAACTTATTCTTTTAATTTAATATCTATAACTATTTTTTTATTACCTTTGGTTATTTTTTTTAATAAAAGCTTAAAATTTAAATTAATATTATTCATTTTTTTACTGGTAATTTTACTATCAAATCATTTTTACGGTCATCAAAAGATCAAAAATAACGAAAAATTTTATACTCAACTTAAGGACTTTAAGATAAAAGTAATTTCCCCTAAAATTTCTATTGAAAGATTTTTTCAATCTAATAATGAAGGGATTATAATTGAAGAATTAATTGAATTAAGCAATCCTGATATTTCACATAATACTATTTTTATTTTCCCCGAAGGAGCTTTAGCTGGAGTTAATCTTAATCAATTAAAAAGTTTTAAAGAAATTTTTTCAAAAAAATATTCGGAAGAACATATAATTATAATGGGAATAAATACTAAAAAAATAATAAATAATTCTTCAAAAATATATAATTCAATGGTTATTTTGGATAATAAATTAAATTTAATTAGTGAATATAACAAAATTAACCTAGTTCCATTTGGTGAATTTTTACCTTTTGAAAAATTTTTTAAAAAACTTGGATTAAAAAAAATTAGTTATGGCTATGAGTCATTTAGTGCAGGAAATGATCGACAACTAATATCTCTAAATGACAAAAATTTTAATTTTATTCCCTTAATATGCTATGAAATAATTTATTCTGGAAAAGTTAATTTAAAATCAGATAAAACCAATTTTATTATTAATATTTCTGAAGATGGATGGTTTGGGGATTCTATAGGACTCCATCAGCATTTTTCACATACTATTTTTAGAGCTATTGAAGAAGGTAAAAATATCATAAGATCGACTAATAATGGCATTTCTGCATATATTGATAGTAATGGAATTGTAATTTCAAAGCTTGAGTCAACTAAAAAGGGAGTAATCGAAATAAATAAATATAAGAAAATTAATGAGACTCTTTTTTCAAAATTTGGTAACAAGATATTTTTTTATATTTTATTATTTTATATTAGTTTAATTTTTTTTCTAAAAAAATGGGAAATTAAATGAAAAAAGACTATTTATTTACTAGCGAGTCAGTTTCAGAAGGACATCCAGATAAAGTTTGTGACAGAATTTCAGATATGGTTGTTGATACTTATTTAGGATTAGAACCCCAAGCTAGGGTTGCTTGTGAAACCTTAGCGACAACTAATAAAGTAGTTTTAGTAGGTGAAACCAGAGGTCCTGAAATAAAAAATGATGAATTAATTTCAAAAGTAAGAGATTGCATAAAAGATATTGGATATGAACAAAAAGGATTTCACTGGAAAAATGCTAGTATAGATACTTTTTTACATTCACAGTCCTCTGACATTGCAATGGGAGTTGATGCCTCTGGAAACAAGGATGAAGGAGCAGGAGACCAAGGAATAATGTTTGGTTATGCATGTAATGAAACAGATGTTTTAATGCCTGCACCAATTCACTACTCACATAAAATTCTCAGGCTAATGGCTGAAGATAGAAAATCAGGTAAATTAAAAAATATTGAACCAGATTCAAAAAGTCAAATTACAGTAGAATATAAAGATGGTAAACCAGTGTCGGTTAAATCTGTTGTTATATCAACACAACATTCACCAGATGTAGATCAATCTCAAGTTAGAGAATTAGTAAAACCATATATAGAAAAATCTATCCCAAAAAATCTTATAAATGGAATAGATGATAGTGAAATTTACGTTAATCCAACAGGCAACTTTGTTATTGGCGGTCCAGATGGTGATAGCGGATTAACAGGTAGAAAAATTGTTGTTGATACATACGGTGGTGCCGCACCACATGGTGGAGGAGCATTTTCTGGCAAGGATCCAACTAAAGTCGATAGATCAGCAGCTTATGCTTCAAGGTATTTGGCTAAAAATGTTGTTGCTTCTAAAATTGCTGACAAATGTTTAATTCAGCTAGCTTATGCAATAGGGGTTTCAAAACCACTTTCAATGTATGTTGATCTTTTTAGTAATGATGAAGAAAAGAATCGATATGTTGAAAAATTAATTAATGAAAACTTTGATTTAAGTCCAAGAGGAATAAGAGAAATGTTAGGATTAAATAAACCTATTTACGAAAAAACAGCCGCTTATGGTCATTTTGGAAGAGATCCAGAGTCAGATGGTGCTTTTTCTTGGGAAAAAACTGATAAAATTCATATTTTCAGCAAGTAAATAAGTTGAAAATGTAAAAAAAATACCTATATTTCAGTTACATTGTTGAAATTTCAAAATGGGCCTCGGCCCATTTTTTTTTGGAGTGAAGAAAAATGTTAAATAGAAGAGCAGATAAACTTGAATTATTGAGAATAGCTGAAGCGGTAGCTTTAGAGAAATCAATTGATAAAGAATTAATTATAGATTCCATAGAAAGCGGAATTGCAAAAGCTGCAAAATCAAAATTTGGATCTGAAAATGATATTAAAGTTTTGATTAATAGAGATAATGGAGATATTGGAATTTTTAGAAAATTAACAATTGTTGAAAAACCAGAAAATACAAATCTAGAAATAAGTTTAGATGAAGCAACAGTATTAAATGAAGAAAACAAAAGTAAAAAAATTGGTGATGAAGTTTTACAACCGTTACCCTCTTTTGATTTTGGGAGAATTGCTGCACAAACAGCAAAACAAGTTATTAGCTATAATGTAAGAGAAGCAGAGAGAGAAAGACAATACAATGACTTTATTGATAAAAAGGATACAATTTTAAGTGGAATAGTTAAGAGATTAGAATTTGGCAATATAATAGTTGATCTTGGAAAGGCTGAGGGAATTATTCAAAAAAACGAAATGATTCCTAGAGAAAACATTAAAGCTGGAGATAGAGTAAAAGCTTACTGTCTTGATGTCAGAAGGGAACCAAGAGGTCAACAAATTTTTCTTTCTAGAGCACATCCAAAATTTATGGAAAAATTATTTATACAAGAGGTACCCGAAATTTACGATGGATTGATAGAAATAAAATCATCAGCACGAGATCCTGGTAGTAGAGGTAAAATATGTGTTAAAGCTATCGATACATCTTTGGATCCGGTTGGAGCATGTGTTGGGATGAGAGGAAGTAGAGTACAAGCAGTAGTTAATGAATTACAAGGAGAAAAAATTGATATAGTAAGTTGGTCAGATGATCCTGCAGTAGTAGTATCAAATGCTTTATCGCCTGCAGAAATTCAAAGAGTTAATGTAGATAATGAAATAAAAAAATTAGATGTAATTCTTACTGAAGAAAATCTAAGTAAAGCAATTGGTAGAAGAGGACAGAATGTGAGATTAGCAACTAAACTTTTAAATTATGAAATCAACATAATGACAGACCAGGAAGATACTGAAAGAAGACAAATAGAATTTAAAGAAAAAACCGATAATTTTATTAAGAATCTAGAATTAGATGAAACTTTAGGTCAATTATTGGTTGCTGAAGGATTTTCTTCCATAGATGATATAAAAGACAGTTCAGTAGAAGGTTTAACAAAAATTGAAGGTATAGAAGAAGAAACAGCAAAAGAACTTATTGAAAGAGCAAAAGAATTTCATCAAAAAGATCAAGAGGAAATTGCAAAAAGAATTAAAGATCTTGGACTAGATAATGATTTAATTAATCATGAAGGTTTGACACCTGGAATGTTAGTTACTCTTGGTGAACAAAAGATTTTAACTCTTAATGATTTTGCAGACTTTGCTTCAGATGAACTTACAGGTGCTTATGATATAGTTAAAGGAGAAAGAGTTAAAATTAAAGGATGTTTAGAAGATTTTGCTTTGTCTAAAAAAGAAGCTGATGATTTAATTATGTCTGCCAGAGATAAAATTTATAAGAATTGAGAGATGATAAATGGAGAAAAAAAAAACAAAATTAACAATTTCTGGGAGTTCAACAAAAACCATAAGCAATATTGAGCTAGCAAAATCAAAAGGAAAAAATTCAGTTATAATCGAAAAGAAACTGGGCAGATTTGGAAATAAACCTCGCTTTCCAAAAAATAATAAACAAGAAACTTCTTTTAAATCAAAATCTTTTACAACTTCTAAAGCAACAGTATTTTCTAAACCATCTCCTACAACATCTAATCATTTTGAAAAAAGAAAATTGGCTGAACAACGTGCAACTAGAAGATTGAAAGGTGAACTTCCTCAAAAAGGTAAATTGGGTTCAAAAAAGCGTGAATTAAAATTAACTATATCTAGAGCTTTAAGTGATGAAGATACAGAGGCAAGAGGAAGAAGTTTAGCTTCATTAAGGAGAGCAAAACAAAAAGAAAATAGAGATTTAAAAAAAGAAGAAAATAAAGATCATTTAAAACCTGTAAAGAGGGACGTTAAAATACCAGAAGTAATTACCATTCGAGAATTAGCAAATAGAATGGCGGAACAATCAAGTAATATTATCAAACATCTTATGGGGATGGGAGTTACTGCAACCATTAATCATAGCATTAATGCAGATATAGCTGAATATTTGGTTCAAGAATTTGGTCACAATCCAATTAAAGAGCAAAAAGCTGAAGAAATTATAGAAAAAATAAAAGAAGCTAAAACAGAAAATTTAAAAAGTCGTCCGCCAATTGTTACTGTTATGGGTCATGTTGATCATGGAAAAACATCAGTATTAGATGTTCTAAGAAAATCAAATGTTGTTTCAGGAGAATTTGGAGGCATTACTCAACATATAGGAGCATATCAAATTAATTATAATTCTAATAAAATTACATTTATAGATACGCCTGGTCATGCTGCATTTACAGAAATGAGAGCCAGAGGTTCAAAGTTGACTGATATAGTTATTTTAGTAGTAGCTGCAGATGATGGAGTAAAACCGCAAACGGTAGAATCTATTAAACATGCAAAAGCAGCAAATGTTCCAATAGTGGTTGCAATTAATAAATGTGATTTACCAGATGCGGATCCCCAAAAAATAAAAAATCAATTACTTGAACATGAATTAATTGCTGAAGAACTATCAGGGGATACTTTAATGGTTGAAATTTCAGCAAAAACAAAACAGAATTTAGATAAATTAATCGAGTCAGTTTTACTTCAAGCTGAATTGTTAGACTTAAAAACAAATTATGATTCAAAAGCAACTGGAATAGTTTTAGAGTCTAAAATTGATGTTGGTAGAGGACCGATAGTAAATGTTATTATAACTTCTGGTACTTTAAAAAAAGGTAACTATTTTGTAAGTGGTTTAAAATGGGGAAAAGTTAGAGCAATAATTAATGATATAGGAAAAAACGTAAATGATGCTTATCCTGCTACTCCTACAGAAGTATTAGGCATCAATGGAGCTGCTAAAGCAGGGGATGACTTTGTAGTTTTAGAAAGCGAAAAAGAGGCAAAATCTCTTTGTGATGCAAGAGTTCAAGAAAAACAAGAAGGAAAGAATCCTTTAACTTTCGTCACACAAGATTCAGCATTTAAAGATAAAACATCAGAAGAGTTAAATATAATTATTAAATCTGATGTTCACGGGTCATCAGAGGCAATAAAAAATGCCATTTCTCAAATTAAACATGATGAAGTTAAGCCAAAAATAATATTATCTGATATTGGAATGGTAACTGAAACAGATGTTTCATTAACTAAAGCATCAAATGCAGTCCTCATTGCATTTAATGTTAAGCCAAGCAAAGAAGCAAAAATACTTGCAGAACAAGAAAAAATAGCAATTCATTTTTATAATATAATTTATGAAGTATTAGATTTTATTAAAAATAAAATGTCAGACTTATTAACACCAGATGTTCAAGAAAAAACTATTGGATCAGCAGAAATTCTTGAAATATTTAAAGTTTCGAAAGTTGGCAAAGTTGCTGGGTCCAAGGTAATTGAAGGTGAAATATTGCAAGATTCAAATGCTCGAGTAATCAGAGATGGTACAATAATATTTAATGGTAAAATAGGATCTATCTACAGAGAAAAAAATCAAGCAAAACAAGTTTCTGCTGGTTTGGAGTGTGGTATTACAATCAAAGATTTTAATGATTTTCAGGAAAAAGATATAATTGAAGTTTATAATTCAACAGTAACCGAGAGAAGTATTTAATATTATGAACAAACTTGGAAAACCAGTTACACAAAGACAATTAAAAGTAGGAGAAATGATAAAACAAGCTTTAGGAATGATTTTTTTAAGAGATGAAGCAAAGCTACCTAATCTTGAAACAAGAGAAATTACAGTTACAGAAGTAAGAATGAGCCGAGATCTTAAAACTGCGAAAGCATTTGTATTACCTTTAGGTGGAAAAAATGCTCAAGAAGTAATCGATAAATTAAAAGAATTTTCATTTGTGGTTAGAAAAGTATTGTCAAAAAAAATAACAATAAAGTTTCTTCCCAAACTTCTATTTGTTAAGGACGAGTCATTTGATTACGCTGAAAAAATTGAAAACTTAATAAAACAAACACATAAATAAGGAAAAACATGACAAAAAAAGTAAAAGAATTAGCACTGCACGAAAAGGACACTGGATCTTCAGAAGTTCAAGTTGTTCAACTAACAAATAAAATTGAAAATTTATCCAAACATATAAAGAAATCCAAGAAGGATAAACATTCGTCTGTTGGTTTGCTAAAAGCAGTAAATAGAAGAAAAAAATTATTGAATTATTTGAAAAAAAATAAAATAGATTCATATAAAAACGTAATTGAAAAACTAAATTTAAGGAAATAAATGTTTAAAATATCAAGACAAGAAATAGAAGTTGACGGAAAAAAAATAATTTTAGAAACAGGAAAAATAGCAAGACAAGCAGATGGTGCAATTATTGCTACATGTGGAGAAACAGTAGTAATAGCAACAGCGGTGGGTGAAAAAAAAGTTAATCCAGAAATGGATTATTTTCCATTACAGGTAAATTATCAGGAAAAATATTATGCAGCGGGTAAAATTCCTGGTGGATATTTTAAAAGAGAAGCAAGACCAACAGAAGCTGAGACGTTAATTTCGCGATTAATAGACAGACCTATTAGACCTTTGTTTCCAGAAGAATTTAGAAATGAAGTGCAAGTTTTACCAACAGTACTTTCATATGATGGTGTAAATGAACCAGATGTATTATCTATAATTGCATGTTCAGCAGCACTAGCAATATCTGGAATGCCTTTTCAAGGACCAGTTGGAGCTTCAAGAGTTGGTTATATAGATGACAAGTATGTATTAAATCCATCTAAAGAAGAAATTGAAAAATCTAAATTAGATTTAGTAGTTGCTGGAACTAAAGATGCAGTTTTAATGGTAGAATCTGAAGCATCAGGTTTATCAGAAAAAGTAATGTTAGATGCAGTTAAATTTGGACATGAAAAATTTGTTCCAGTTATTGAAGCAATTGAAAAGTTAGTAAAAGATTGTGGCAAAGAACAGTGGGTTGTTGAAAAGAAAGATTTATCTGAATTAGAAAAGAAAATTTCAGATAGCTTTAAAAAAGACTTAACAAAAGCATTTTCTATTAAAGACAAACAAGAAAGATCCAATTTAATTGGTGAAATTACAACCAAATGTAAAGAAATGTTTGAAGGTGACGAAACTTATTCTGATTTAGATATTTCAATGACTTTAAAAAAAGTTGAAAAGAAAATTGTTAGAACTGACATCTTAAAAAACAAATCGAGAATTGATGGACGTTCATTAACTGATGTAAGACAAATTGATTGTCAAGTTGGTGTTTTACCAAGAACTCATGGATCGGCTTTGTTTACAAGGGGAGAGACACAAGCTTTAGTAACACTAACCTTAGGAACCTCAGAAGATGAACAAAGAGTTGAAAGCCTTGAGGGGTTAAAGAGAAATAGATTTATGCTTCATTATAACTTCCCTCCTTTTTCTGTTGGTGAAGTTGGTAGAATTGGTACTGGCAGAAGAGAAATCGGCCATGGCAAATTAGCTTGGAGAGCACTAAATTCATCATTGCCAGCACAAGAAAAATTTCCATATACTTACAGAATTGTATCTGAAATTACCGAGTCAAACGGATCTTCTTCAATGGCTACAGTTTGTGGCGCATCTTTAGCGTTAATGGATGCAGGTGTACCAATGAAAGATTCTGTAGCAGGTATAGCTATGGGATTAATTAAAGAAGGAGATGATTTTTCAGTTCTTTCAGATATTCTAGGTGACGAAGATCACTTAGGAGATATGGATTTTAAAGTAGCTGGTACTAAAGATGGCATTACTTCTTTACAAATGGATATTAAAATAACAGGAATAACCTTTGAAATAATGGACCAAGCATTATCACAAGCTAAAGATGGCAGAATTCATATCTTAGGTGAGATGGCAAAAGCTTTAACTGGCTCAAGAGATACAGTTTCTAAATATACTCCAAAAATAGAAACAGTTATGGTTGATAAAAAAGATATAGCAGCCGTAATTGGAAAAGGTGGAGCAACTATAAGAGAAATTGTTGAGCTATCGGGAGCAAAAGTAGATGTAAAAGACACAGGCGAAGTAACTGTAGCTGCTCCAGATGAAGAATCTAGACATAAAGCAATGAAAATGATCAAAGACATTATTGCTAAGCCTGAAATGAATAAAATTTATAAAGGTAAAGTAATTAAAATTATGGAATTTGGAGCTTTTGTAAATTTCTTAGGTAAACAAGATGGTCTAGTTCACATATCAGAACTTGCTCCTAAAAGAGTAGCTAAAGTTACCGATGTTGTTAAAGAAGGCGATGAAGTTACTGTTAAAGTAATTGGATTTGATAGAGGTAAAGTTAAATTATCTATCAAACAAGCTGTAGCCTAAGACATATTTTTTGGATTAGGCATTCCAACTTTATTGTAACCTGCATCCACGTAATGTATTTCACCCGTAACTGCTCCAGCAAGATCGCTTAATAGATATAAAGCTGAATTACCTATATCATCAATGTCTACATTTCTTTTTAATAAAGAATGATCCTCATTCCATTTGTATAAAAATTTTGCATCACCAATAGCTGATGCTGCTAGGGTTTTAATTGGGCCAGCACTTATAGCATTTACTCTAATTTTCTTTTCACCCAGGTCTCTTGCTAGGTATTTTACACTTGCTTCTAAAGCAGATTTACAAACACCCATAACATTATAGTTTGGAATTACTTTTGTAGATTCATATGTAAGAGTAAGCATACTTCCGCCTTCTTTCATAATTTTGTAAGCTTCTTTAGCAATCTCTGTGAAAGAAAAGCAAGAGATCAACATACTTTTTAAGAAGTTTTCTCTAGTTGTATTTAAATATTCACCAGATAATTCAGATCTGTCAGAAAAAGCTATTGCATGTACTACAAAATCTATTTGATCCCATTTACTTTTTATATCTTCGAAAAGTTTTACTATTTCATTTTTATCTTCGACATTGCAGCTTAGGGTAATATTTGAATTTAATGACTCGGCTAAAGGAACTACTCTTTTTTTCAAAGTATCCCCTAAATATGTAAAAGCCAATTCAGCTCCATTTTCAGCAAGTTTTTTCGATATGCCCCAAGCTATTGATCTTTCGTTTGCTACGCCCATGATCAAACCTTTTTTACCCTTCATCAAACTCATAAATTAAACTTTTTCAAATACTAAAGTTGCATTAGTTCCACCGAAGCCAAAACTATTAGACATTATAGCATTTAAATTAACGTTTTTTTCAACATTTGTTACTATTGGAAATTTTTTAGCTTCTTCATCCATATCAGTAATGTTTGCTGAAGCAGAAATAAAATTATTTTTCATCATAATTAAGCTGTAAATAACTTCATGTACTGAAGTTGCTCCTAATGAGTGACCAGAAAGTGATTTTGTAGAACTTATTTTAGGTATTTCACCTTTAAATACTTCACCAATTGATTTAAGTTCCGTGATGTCTCCTACAGGAGTAGAGGTACCATGTGTATTTATATAATCGATCTTATTTTTACTCGTACTTAAAGCCATTTGCATACATCTAACAGCACCTTCTCCTGAAGGTGCAACCATGTCATAACCATCAGATGTGGCTCCATAACCAGTTATTTCAGCACAAATTTTAGCACCTCTTGCTTTTGCATGTTCATATTCTTCTAAAACCAAAACTCCACCACCACCTGATATTACAAATCCGTCTCTAGTTTTATCATAAGGTCTTGATGCTGAAACTGGATTATCATTATATTTTGATGATAAGGCAGTCATTGCATCAAACATTGCTGTTAATGCAAAATGAACTTCATCACTTCCTCCAGCAAAAATAATTTTTTGTTTGCCTAGTTGTATTAACTCCATTGCATTTCCAATACAATGTCCACTAGTAGCGCATGCTGAGCTTATTGTATAATTTACACCTTTTATTTTAAAAGGAACTGCTAAAGTAGCTGAGGCAGTGCTAGCCATAGTTCTTGGAACAATAAAAGGTCCCATTTTTTTTGGATTTTTTTCTCGGGTTTTATCAGCTGCTAAAATAACATTTTTAATAGATGGACCACCTGAACCCATAATCATCCCACTTGAAATATTACTTACGTCACTTTCATCTAACCCAGAGTCTTTAATAGCTTCTTTCATAGCAATATAATTATAGGCTGAGCCATCACCCATAAACCTTAGGATTTTTCGATCAATATGGTCTTCAAGTTTAATATTTGGTTTACCGTGAATATTACTTTTAAGGTTATACTCTTTATATTCTTCACAGAATGTAATTCCTGATTTTGAATTAAGTAAAGATTGATAAACTTCTTCTTGATTATTACCTAAACAAGAAACAACACCAATACCTGTTATAACAACTCTTTTCATTATTTAAATAATCCTACTTTTAAATTTTCAGCTGAATATATTTTATTTCCATCAGCTTTAAGAATACCATTTGCCAGTCCTACAGTAGTATTTTCTTTTACAAGAATTTTTTTCATATCGATTTCGTAAGTAGCCATTTTAACATTTTTTAATACTTCTCCTGTAAATTTTACAGCATTAACACCTAAAGCTCTTCCTTTTCCAGGGTTTCCAAGCCAACCTAAATAAAAACCAACTAATTGCCACATTGCATCTAATCCTAAACAGCCTGGCATTACTGAGTCATCTTTAAAATGGCATTCAAAAAACCATAAGTTATCTTTTATGTCTAACTCGGCTTTAACAGAGCCTTTTTTAAAATTACCTGTGTTCTCACTAATTTCTGATATTCTGTCAAACATCAGCATTGGCGGAAGAGGTAGTTTAGCATTGCCTGGACCAAAAAGTTTACCATTTCCACAGCTAATAATCTCTTCGTAGCTATATGATGATTTTTTCTTCATAAATTTAGACCTTTAATACTTTATGTCACACAATTATAATATACAAATTGTTTGAAGTTGTTATAAATTTAGCAATAAAAAATGAACAATAACAACATTTTTATTGAAAAATTAAGATCGTCAGGTTTAATATAAACAAAGCAAAGAATAATTATAATTTTTACTAAAATAAGATTTACATGAGTGAGCAATCAAAGTGTCCATTTACAGGTGCAGGAACACCTCCAAAGTTTCCAACTGGTAAGGGTACTTCAAATAGAGACTGGTGGCCAAATAGTTTAAATCTTAAAATTCTAAGTCAGCATTCTTCTTTAGTTGACCCTATGGACAGGAAATTTAATTATGCAAAAGAATTCAAAAAAATAAATTTTAAAGCATTAAAAAAAGATTTATATAAATTAATGACAGACTCCCAGGATTGGTGGCCTGCCGACTATGGTCATTATGGACCTTTGTTTATAAGATTGGCATGGCATGCCGCAGGAACATACAGAACTGGTGATGGACGTGGGGGTGCTGGGACTGGCAATCAAAGATTTGCTCCACTTAATAGTTGGCCTGATAACGTAAATCTTGATAAAGCAAGATTGCTACTTTGGCCTATCAAAAAAAAATATGGCAAAAAAATTTCATGGGCTGATCTCTTCATCCTAGTTGGAAACGTATCTTTGGAGTCAATGGGATTTAAAACTTTTGGATTTGGAGGAGGTC
>JYMV01019648.1_pt1 | contig 30889 bp, 8 predicted proteins | sample 338911 | NCBI WGS metagenome assembly JYMV01 (sample SAMN03354496, study PRJNA234377) | hydrothermal vent metagenome | biome: Deep sea; feature: Hydrothermal plumes at the Eastern Lau Spreading Center, Western Pacific Ocean; material: Seawater | place: Tonga | collected 2009 | depth 2000 m m
CCAGATGTGATAGCGGTTACAATGCCATCACATTGCCCGGCGCAGCTAACATCATTAGTTGAGAAAACCAATGTATTAGGGCTGGTTATATCACTAATTGTAAAGTTTTCTATAGCAGAAGAACATCCATAAGCATCTGTGACTGTAACACTATAACTTCCTATACAGAGGCCGGTTGCAGTTGCATTGGTTTGTGCTCCAGGGTCATTCCATATATAGGTGTATGGTAAAACTCCGTTGGATGGAGTTACTGTCGCAGTGCCATTACAAATTCCACAATCCACATTTGAAAAGCTTGTTGCAGTTGTAATTGTTCCAGGGATACATGTTACACATGAGGTAGTTTGAAAATAAAGGCCTGTTGCAGCAAAAACCCAGCAATCAGAACCTGGAGGATCAAACCCAAAATTAGATGTTGACTGACCAGAGGTCACTGTGGTTACAGTTTCATCATAATTCCAAAAGTTTTGCGGAAATGCAGATGTCACGCCATTTAGTGTAGTTGTATGAGTTGGCCCAATATTATTCTGTAAATCCCCAGCCATCGCAAATGCGGTAGCATAAGTTGAAGGACCACAAGCAGAAAACCCAGTCATGGTATGGCTTTGAGGAACTCCTCCTATAGCAGTCATTGCACCATCATCTATTACCAATGTTCCCTGATAGGTGGCTGTAGGGTCGTTATAAATTATAAAGAGTGTTACTCCATCAACTGCCCAACCTCCACTGGATATGTTTATCGTATAATTTCCGTTAGTGGTTATAGCTGCTGTAACATCTGCTCTAAAAACCCTAGTTCCTCCTTGTGCCCAACATTTGTGACCACTGGAACCGGCTAAAGTTGTTGGGTAGGTTGCTGTTCCTCCTAAAGGTTCAGTAATGGTACAAGTGGCAAAATTATTTTGTGATGATTCACTCCACCACAAATAGGCCTTAACCAAATTATAACAAGTTGGCAGGCATGAAATATTAAGATTAGATGGAAGCCCTGGTCCTGGTGACGACGTATATCTGGTAGCTGTCATCATTGAGGCCGTACAATAATTTAAACCACAAGAAGAAGAATTGTAAATCTGACCAAGAAAACCATTCCCATTCATTTTTGCCATTGAAGAGCTGCTATCAGGATTGACACTTGCACCTTGGTTGTATTGAATACTAGGCAATGATTTTTGCCCAAAAGAAACATTTGTATAAAAAGAATAAAAGATAAATAAATTTAGGATATAGTATAGGAACTTATACATAATAATCTAATTAGTTACCATCATAAAACCTTTTATAAATTGAGTTTAGTTTGGGATTGCCCATTTTGTCTGTAAAACCAGGATTTATCATATGTACCATTTTCTCAATGATAAAAACATTGAGAGCAAACTATTACACATCGCATTCATAACCAGGAGGATGTCTCTAAACCTACCTAAATGTTGATTATTCCTGCTATGGATTGATTTCATGGGTTATTCCCTGAAAGAATAAGTATTATCGTTTCAACAAAATGCTATTGGTCGCATATGAAAGAAATGACATGATTACATAAATTTAGTCCCAAAAATTGCAAGTTAATGAGGTTATTCAAAATTATAAAAATGAAATATGTACGTTTCAAAAAACGATAATAGGGAGATGACCTCGGTCAGTGGCCATTTTGGGATGATTTAGGGAGGTGTGCACCTTAATTTACGGTGAATGCTATATTTTAAAAAACCTTACCTTAGCAAGGTTACATGGCCTACATACTCATGTGCATCACCATTCTTGTCTTCAGTTCTTATGAGCCATACATAAACATCCTGCTGCGAAATATTTTTACCACCATTGACCGTTCCGTCCCATCCGATAATTTCACGGTCAAAAGATCCCTGAGACTTGAATACCATGTCTCCCCACCTGTCATAAATATAAAAGGAGAAATTTTCTTCATCAACACCAATGCCCTGAGGGAAAAAAAGCTCATTCCGACCATCACCATCGGGCGTAAAAGTATTGGGCACAAATATGATAAAATCACTTTTTATGGTCAAGGGGTGTATTACAACATCCATGCAACCGTATTGATTTTGGACAGTAAGCTGCACCATATAGCCTGCCGCCTCAGTATAGGTGTGAGAGGTATCACCATACAGGGCAATAACCGTATCTGAAATACCATCTCCATATTCCCATAGCCACCAGACAACATCCGGGCTCGATGCATCTGCAAAATTCACTATGGGTGTAAGTATTGAGGTTTCAGGTGGATCCAGGACCTTTCCATTCTGCATCATGACAAACTCCGCTGTGGGTGGTGATTGAACCATTTGAACAACCGTATCAGAACATCCATTGGAATCCGTTACAATTAAGCTTACAGGGTAAACCTGAGAGCCATTGTATTGATGATTCGGATTTTCACTATTGGAGATGTTTTGATCTCCAAAATCCCAATTCCAGGATGACAGGCTTACACCTGTTGGGGAGAAAGCATTGCTGGTAAAGGTTAATTCAAAAGGGTCGGGATCGCAAGACCAGGAGAAATCTGCAACAGGGGAACCATTTACCGTTACTGTTCCGGAGGATGTGGCTGCAGGAGAGCAATTTTGATCATCCACTGTTACTGTATAAGTAGTCGTCGCAGCAGGTGACACATTGATTGCCTGGGACACCTCTCCTCCAGGTGTCCAGGTATAATTATAGGATAAATTGGTATTCCCTCCACTTGCTGTCGCGACAAGGGTTGTGGTGCCGCCATCACATATTACAGCATCATTAACCGTAACGGTGATTGGACTATAAATAGAAACTGTAACAGATGTGCTTGCAGCACAGCCATTGACATCCTCAACAGTTACATTATAGGTCGTCTGGGCTAACGGACTTACATCATAGGTACTGGTGTCGGGTATCCCATTATCCCAGATATAGGTATAAACCGGATTTGGCCCACCGCCACCATTGGTGCCCCCTTGTGCCAAAACAGAAATATTGGCAGTGCCGCCAATGCAAATGGTTGTATCAATTGACGGGGTTAAAACTACCTGTGTTGGTTCTTGGAGCGTAATGCTTGCAGTATCTATACAATCATTCAGGTCTGTCAGGGTTACCGAGTAAGTCCCGGCACCCAAGCCAAAAGCGGTATCGGTCGTTTGGGCCGTACTCCATTGAAAAGTATAGGGAAGCGTTCCGCCAAAAGGAGTGATGGCGGCAAAACCGTCATTCCCATTATTACACAAAGGATCCTGGCCTACTATAAAGGGAATGGTCGGTCCCGCATTGTCAATGACCGGAAGGGTAAGCATAAAGGTGCAACCATTGGCATCTGTTATCACCGCATCATAGGTTCCTTGCACCAAGCCAGTGGCTGTAGCACTTGTCTGGCCCAGGGGTGTGCCCTGATCATCAAACCATTCATAGGAATAGGGAGAGGTTCCGCCCTGAGGCGTCACAGTGGCCTGGCCATTAGCATCTCCACAACTTGAAGGTGATGATGAGCCATTGGCATCCAGAAGCTGGGGTTCTATGATGGTAAATGACTGGTTGGTATCACAGCCATTAATATCACTGACCTGAACAGTATAAGCCCCCGAACTGAGATTCGTGACCAACATGCCTGAGCCTGTACCACTTGGCAACCATAAATACATATAAGGCTGAGTGCCGCCTATGACGCTTAAAGATATCTGGCCGTCACTTCCGCCATAACAGGACACATCATATACAGCCGATGAAACAACTATCTCATCTGGCTCTGTGAGAACAACTCCATCAATAATCTGGCATCCATTGACATCTATTATTAAAACATTATTTGAACCCTTGCATAATCCAGTAGCATTTGGAGAGATAACACCGCTAGGAGTCCAGGAATAGGTATATGGGGGGGTGCCATTCCCAACCATTACAGAAGCGGTTCCGTCACAGGAACCAAAACATGAAACATCATTGTAACTCGTTATGGCGCTTGCCATAGGCAAGGGCTCGAATATTGAAAAAACCTGGGAGACTACACAATTATTAAAGTCCTCAATTGTAATGGTGAATGTGCCTCCTGACAAACCAAACAAGAAACTAGAACCAGTACCCAAGGTATCTCCAGTGCCATCTTTCCACGTAAAGATAAAAGGACCTGTCCCCCCTGAATAATAAACAGTGGCAGTGCCATTGGCATCGCCATTACAGTTTAGGTCCGTCGTTGAAACACTGTCTATAATAGGGCCAGAAATATCGTTGATAATAACAGGTTCGGTAAAGGGGCAATTATTACCATCTGTAAGAATAGGATTATAAACACCGGCATACACACTATCCAAACACAAACCTATCGTGGTATTGGGATCATTCCAGACAATAGTGTAGGGTATAACTCCTCCGACAATTGCAACACAGGCAGAACCATTTTGATTTCCGCAAGTAGATGAGAAAGTATTTGACACGAAGCCAAGCGGTTGTGGCTGCGTGATGGTAACGCCGTGCGTATTGGAACAGCCATTCAAATCAGTGATCGTTACAGATACAGGTCCCGCACACAGGCTATCTGCAATAAAAGAGGTTTGGAAAAAGGGGTCGCTCCACAGATAAGTATAGGGGAACATGCCACCGGAAACTGTAACAAATGCTTCACCATTACAGGCGCTGTTGCAGCGAACATTGGCCTGGCTCATAACAACAGTCATTGCAGGTGGTTCAGCGATTATTGCGGTTGCTATAGCTGAGCAACCGTTATTATCAGAAATAGTGACCGTATAGGTCCCTGCACATAAATTCGTTACCTGGTCAATGATCTGACCATTACTCCATAGATAAGTATAGGGTGCCACTCCTCCGGTAATGGAAGACTGGGCATACCCATCACACAACCCATTGCATGATATATCTGAAAAAGATGAGATAGAAGCTACCAAATCAGCTGGCTCTCCTATTATAGCTGATGAGCTTGAGGTACAGCCATTATCGTCTGTTACGGTAATCACATAATTGCTGGCACATAAGCTGTCAGCTATCTGGGATGTTTGAACCGGGATTGTATTCCAGGAATAAAAGTATGGCGCAGTGCCGCCAAATGGGGTTACCGTTGCTGAGCCATCACAAATCCCTCCGCATAGAGCATCAGCCTCAACAACTGAAAGAACCAGGGATGCTGGTTCTGAAAGCGTTACAGCTCCCACGGCAGGACATCCATTGGCATCTGTAATATTTACAGTGACTGAACCAGCACACAGGCCAGCTGCAGTGATAGTGGTCTGGGCTCCGGGATCTGTCCACAAATAGGTATACGGGCCTGTGCCGCCAGAAACCGAGACAGTACCTAATCCATTACAGGAGCCATTGCAGCTTGGATCAGATCCTGTTGTTGAAACCACAAAGGCATTTGGCTCATCAATGGTCACGGAAATTGCTGATACGCATCCATTAAAATCTGTTACAGTAACGGTAATTAAGCCGGATGGAAGGTTTACAGCGATTGCATTAGTCTGAACAGGAGAGGTATTCCATGAATAATTATAGGGAGGAGTTCCATCATTTACCACTACAGTAGCGGTGCCATCGCTACCCCCAGGGCATGAAATATCGGTGCTGTCTGACATTATTGCTATGGGGCCATTTGCATTTTGAACCGCTCCGCTTCCCGTTGCCAGGCAACCTGTAGCATCGGTCACTGTTACATTGTAATTATTAGACTGCAAATTATTGCAGGTTGAGCTGGTACAGCCATTATCCCAGGAATAGGTGAAAGGACCTACGCCATTTGTAAGGACAGCTGTAGCAGAACCATCCGACTGGTTGCAGCTTGCAGTTACTGTGGTTACATTAACTATTACAGGGAGTGGTTGATTGATTACAATGCTGGTTGATGAAGTACAGCCATTGCCATCATATACAGTAACATTATAGGTGCCCGCACATAAGCCAAATGCTGTTGGAGTGGTCTGATTACCAGGATCATCCCAGCTATAGGTATAGGAACCAGTGCCTCCGCCAGCAGTAACTGTTGAAGAGCCATCACACATGCCGTCACATGTCGCATCGGTGCCTGCTATACTTAAAGAAAGTGCCGGTGGTTCTGTAATTGTAACTGAATCGACAACGGAAATTAAATTTGCATCCGTAACCGTAACATAATAAATGCCAGCACACAAGCCGGCGACATTTTGGGTGGTCATGCCTCCTGTCCATATATAGGAATAAGGAGAATTACCGCCTGATACTGTTAAGGTAGCACTGCCATTACAAATTCCATTGCACAGAAGGTTCACGCCGCTAAGCAATGTATTAATTGGTGGAGGCTCAGTAATGATAATGCAAGCACTCGAGGTACAGCCAACAGCATCTGTTATGGTTACACAAAAGGTATCTGCACATAGTCCTGTAGCAATTGCTGTTGTTTGAGCAAGCGGATCATCCCAAAGATATGTATAGGGTAGAGTGCCGGTCGTTAGGGTTGCAGAGGCCTGGCCATCACAAACATTAAATCCGCTAGTATTGCTGATCAGCGTCACTACTGCGTTGCCGCCCGGAAGGTTATTGACCGTAACATTTGCAACTGAAGAGCAACCATTACTATCTGTTACGTTTACAGTATAATTACCGCCGGGGATAGTGTTTGCACAAGCTGTGACCTGGTTTAATGTATCATTCCATAGATAGGTGTAAGGTGTTGTGCCGCCTGATGCTACTACACAGGCTGACCCATTAGCTAAATTACAAGAGGCATCAGTTACAGTGGTGGTCAATGCCAAAGGCTGGGGTTCATTGATAACCACGGAGACGACTACAGTGCAAAGGTTTAAATCTGTAACAGTTACCGTATAGTTCCCTGCACTCAGGTTAGTTATATCCTCGGAAACATCTGTATTAGACCACAGAAAATTATATGGCACAGTGCCACCAGAAGGGGTCAAGTCAGCTGAACCATCTGAGCCACCATTACATCCAATATCTGTCCCAACGACCGTACCTGTTAAAACAGGAGGTTCACTGATTGTAACACTGGCAGTCGCAATACATCCTTGAGCATCTGTAATGGTAGCGGTATAGTTTATTCCTGCACAAAGATCAGATAATGTCAAGGCGGTAGTTGAATTTCCGGGATTATCCCAAGAGTAGGTATATGGTGAAACACCGCCTGACACCGAGACTGTTGCATTGCCATTACAAAGTCCAAAACAGCTTGCATCTGCAAAAACAGTAACCACTGCATTAAGAAGCGGGGGCTCTGTAACAGTTACCAAAGCCGTTGCAAGACAGCCGCCAGCATCTGTAATTGACACATCATAAGTGCCGGCACATAAACCAGTAGCAATTGCAGTAGTTTGAGATAAAGGGTCTGACCACAGATAGGTATATGGAGCCAATCCCCCGGTTATTGAAGCTGTGGCCTGTCCATCACAACCCTGGTTGCAGGTAACATTATTATTAAGGGTTATAGATGCAACGCCGCCGCCGCCCACATCATTTACACTAACCGATCCAGCCTGGGTACAGCCGTTGGCATCGGTCACTGATAGCAGGTAAGTCCCTGATGGCAAATTTGTACAAGAAGATGTGACACAACCACTATTCCACAAATATGTATAGGGGCCGGTACCTCCTGAAATAGTGACAGAGGTTGATCCGTCAGACAAGCCACAGCTTGCATCATTGGCTGACAGGGTCAGAACCATTGCGGCCGGCTCTGTAACGGTATAGGAACCAGTAATTATACACCCTCCGGCATCAGTAACAGTTACATTTACAAGGCCGGCACACAGACCAACTGCAGTTGCAGTGGTCTGAAATCCGGGGTCATCCCACAAATACGTGTAGGGCCCTGTGCCCCCTGACGGACTTGCCACCGCGGTTCCTGTACAGGATCCATTGCAATTAATGTTTGTTCCGGTAACAATATTGGTTAGGGCAGCAGGCTCGGAAATCGTAACATTTATGATCACAAGACAACCATTGACATCCGTTATGGTTACCGTATACGTTCCGGCACATAATCCTGAAATATCTTCTGTTGTCTCTGTATTGCTCCAGGTAAAGGTATAAGGGCTGGTACCGCCATTCGGAGATAAATTTGCTGCACCATCACAGGCACCAACACAGGAAACATCCGTTCCGACCACTGCCCCACCCGGCTCCGGATATACATTGACCGTCAGGAAATAAGTATCACTGCAAGGCCCATTGGTTACTATCTGGGTTACAACATAAGTGCCAGAACTTGCATAGGTATGGGAGGGGTTTTCTAAGCTAGAGGTGCCGGCATCACCAAAGTTCCAGGAATAGGTTACACCGGATGTTCCCGTGTTTGTAAAAACAAAATTATTGCCTGTTAAACACTGATTCCCATTATAGGTGAAGCCTGCCGCAGCTAAACCTCCTGGATTTATTGTGGTGGTGCTATTAAAAGTGTTTTGCTCTGTACAACCATTGGCATCTACCACTGTGACCGTATAGGTGCCGGGACATATATTGGTCTGGCTTTGGCCTACACCAACACCATTATTCCATGTAAAAGTAAAGGGGCCTGTTCCTCCTGTAACAGAGGCAAACAATTGACCATCACACGCACCGGAACATGATTCATCTAATGGAATTGCAAAAAGATCTATCGGATTGGGTTGTAAAACATCAATTGTAGCGGTGCCTATGCAGCCATTGGCATCGGTAACATTTACCGTATAAGTGCCCGCGCATACATTCACCTGGTTCTGCCCACTGCCAAGGCCTGGCCATGTATACGTATACGGCGCAGTGCCTCCAGATGATGTCGCACTTACCGTCCCATCGCAGCCATTATAGCAATTTGCATCAGTAGACGAGGGGGTTACGGTGATATTTCCACCTAAATCAATAATCGTAAAGTTCTCGATAGCGGTATTACATCCTGAGGCATCAGTGACTGTAACACTATATGATCCCGCACAAAGGCCTATTGCAGTTGCATTTGTTTGTGCATTAGGATCATTCCATATATAGGTATAGGGAGCAACTCCACCAGAAGGAGTAACCGTAGCGGTACCATCACACATGCCACATGCCACATTTGAGAAGCTAGTTGTGGTTGTCATTGTTCCAGAAGGAGTACAAGTTACACAAGAGGTGGTTTGAAAATAAAGACCAGCAGCTACAAATACCCAGCAATCCCCTCCAGGGGGAGTAAAACTGTAATTAGCAGTTGTTTGACCAGCAGTTACCGTTGTTGCAGCCACATCAAAATTCCAAAAATTTTGAGGGAAAGGCCCACCTACACCATTTAAGACTGTTGTATGATTTGGCCCTACATTATTTTGTAAGTCTCCCGCCATCGCAAATGCGGTACCAGTAGTTGAATTACCACATGCGGTAAAACCGCTTAACGTTTGACTGTTTGAGCCACCAATGGTTACCAAAGCACCGTCAGCAATCACCAATGTTCCCTGGTATGTTGCTGTAGGATCTGAATATATAATGAACAATGTAAATCCATCTACCGGCCCTCCCCCACTAGATATGTTTATTGTATAATTTCCATTTCCGGTAACAGACGCTGTTACATCTGCTCTAAATACCCTGGTACCACCTACACTCCAACATTTGTCAGGTCCAGTACCTATTAAATTTGCCGCATAGCCAGCAGTATTACCCAAAGGTTCTGTAACAGTGCAAGTAGCAGCATTATTAGTTGATGACTCACTCCACCAAACATAAGCCTGAATCAGGTTGAAACAAGCTGGCAAACAAGAAATATTTACAGAGGAAGGAAATCCAGGGCCAGGTGAAGGGCTATATCTTGTTGCGGTCATCAAGGCAGCTGCACAATAATTTAATCCACAGGCAGAATAGTTATACATTTGGCCAAGAAATCCATTCCCATCCATCTTTGCCATTGCGCCTATACTATCAGGGGTAATTGTTGCTCCTTGATTATATTGATATATGGGTAATGCCTTTTGTGCAGATACCATTCCTATGGCAAAGCAATAAATAATAAAACTCAGAAGAACCTTATGCAAAATAATCTTATTTATATGATTCAAAATGCACATTATCGGTTATAATAATTTTTCTTGGCTGGTAGCTTTGGATAATTATATTAATAGACGCAATTTTAGGGTTTAGGTTGCTATATTCCTAAGATAAATTTAAATTATATGTACAATGTAAAAACAAAAACCCTAAATAGTAAGTATTAAATGAAAAAAACCTGAATAACAGAAAGAATTATGAGGTTCAATAAACCAAGCGTTTACTTCAATAAAGTAACATGGCCAACATACTCATGGGAATCACCATCAAAATCTTCATTTTGAATCATCCAAACATACACATCCTGTTGTGCAATCTCCGGACCATCATTAGCTCTGCCATCCCAGCCAATCCAATCTGTATACGGACCTGAATATTCATAAATTAAATCCCCCCACCTATCATAAATATAAAAGCGGAACTCTTCATCATTTATACCTATTCCTTTTGGGTAAAAATGGTCATTAAAACCATCCCCATTGGGCGAAAATGCCAAAGGAGCAAATAAGATATACTCATTAGTTATCTCTACTTGATCAGAATAAATATCAATACAACCATAAATATTGGTAACAATCTGAAATATTGTAAAAGTTCCTGAGTCTGCATAGAGATGAAGCACTGTATCCCCTACAAAGAAATCAGACGTGTCTCCAAATGCAGAATCTCCATCACCAAAAGACCATACCCAATCAATTACGTCTTGGGTAGCATGATCTGTAAATATGATTCCAGGATTTGTTATTGGGACTGATTCAGGGAATGGATCAAATCCTGCTATTGGAGTAGGATTAATTAAAATCTCAACAAAGTTCGCAGCACTTTCACAACCCGCAATAGTTTGGGTTGCAAAATACAAGCTAGTTCCAACATTACTGAAAGGTATAAATATAGAATCTGATCCAAGAATATTGGTTAAGGCTGTGTCTGAATACCATGTTATGTTTGTGCCCGACGCTGTTAGATCTGCTAATTGATCACCTAAGCAATAAACTGAATCACTCATAACCAATGGTGGTGGAGGCACCGGACTTACCGTGATATCAACACTGGTTGTATCATTTGGGGAACAACCATCAGAAACCACAACAGTAAATGTAGTATCACTCATGATTCCAGAAATAGTTTGATCTGGCCCAACCATAGAGGTATTCAGCCATGTATAATTATATGGACCTCCATCACCACCTGATCCAACAACTGAGATTACTCCATCATCCCCTTCACAAATTGAAGCACCCACACCCAGTGCAGTTAAAGGGGGATACACAGTAATTACAACTTCAGAAGTATCTGTACAATTATTTGTGTCTGTAACTATAACAGTATAAGTAGTTGTTACTATGGGATAAACATTGTACATAATTGTATCAGGTATACCATTATCCCATGAAAAAATATAATCTCCACTTCCACCTACTGCACTAGCAGAAATCAGAGCTCCCTGAGATATGCAAATTGTTGATGTACCAAAGGCATTAACATCCAGTTCCAGCGACTCAGTGATAATAGCATCCGTAGAGTCTTCACATCCATTCACATCACTTACTGTTACAGTATATGTACCTGAAGCTAATCCTGTAGCTGTTTTGTTTGTCTGCTGCAGGGGATCATTCCATTGATAAGTAAATGGAACAAAACTGCCAGTTACATTAACAGAAGCTTCTCCAGAAAAAGTACCAAAACATAAGACATCTACTGCTGATTCAAATGAAACTATTGGCCCAACATTATCATTTACTACAATAGGTAAAGTAAATGTACAACCATTAACATCTGTCACAATACAGTCATAACTTCCCTGGACCAATCCCATTACTGTATCTGTAGCCTGGCCTATTGGCATACCAGCCCCATCAAACCATTCATAAGTATATGGATATGTTCCTCCTGAAGGATCTACATATGCAACGCCATTTGCATAGCCACAACTTGAAGGAGTGCTTCCTCCACTTGCATCTAGTAAGGGGGGATCAATTAGTGACATTGCCTGATTGGCATCACATCCATTAAAATCTGTAATTAGGACCGTGTATGCCCCTGCCGATAGGTTAGATATTGTTTGCCCTATCCCTGAGGGTAACCAAGTAAATGTATAGGGTGGAGAACCTCCATAAACAGACACTGATATTTCACCATCAGAGCCACCATAACAGCTTATATTATTTCCAGCAATGGAAGGCACTAAATCAGTAGGTTCAATTAATACAAGACCATTATTTATCTGACATCCGTTTACATCAATGATTACCACATTATTTGAACCTGCACATAACCCTGTAGCCAAGGCAGTTACCTCACCACCTGGAGACCATAGATATGAGTAGGGAGGAGTTCCATTACCAACAGCAACTTCAGCTGTACCATCACATCCACTATTACATGTTATATCACTTGAAGAAATAATTGCACTGGCCAACTGCAAAGGCTCATTGATTATAAATGCTTGCGACACAAGACAACTATTGTTATCCATCACAGAAACGGTATATGTTCCACCATTTAAACCAAAAAGAAAAGATGAGTTTGTTCCGATAGAATCACCATTAACATCCTTCCAAGAATATGTATAAGGTGGAGCTACACCGGTAACATTAACTATGGCAGTTCCATTTGCATCACCATAGCAAGCTAAATCTGTAGTTACCACGGAATCAATGGTTGGGCCTGCAATATCATTTATCAATACTGGTATAGTAAAAGTACAACCATTTCCATCTGTTAATAATGGATTATAGACCCCTGCAAATACGGAGTCTATACAAGTTCCAACAGTTTGCATAGGGTCATTCCATGCAATTGTATACGGAACCACGCCTCCTGTTACTACGACACATGCCTTCCCATTTTGGTTTCCGCAGGTGGACGATATAGTGCTTTCGATTAGCCCTATCACTTGGGGCTGCGTAATCGTTACCGTTGTGAGATTTGAACATCCCCTAGCATCCTCTACTAATACTGAATAAGTTCCATTACATAAACCAGTAGCCGATTGAGTAGTCTGGAAATATGAATCATTCCAAAGATAAGTAAAAGGAGGAACACCACCTGCTGCTGTCACCGATGCCATACCATCACAAGCATTATAACAGTTTACATTGGTTGTGACCATACTTAAGGTAAGAGGCAATGGTTCACTAATATTTACCAATGTGTTTTCTACACATCCATTATTATCTGTAACAGTTAAAGTATAAGATCCAACACAAAGAGATGAAATTTGATCAATTGTACTGGTTGTACTCCAAAGATAGGTATATGGTGAAGTTCCCCCAGAAACTGAAGATTGAGCATATCCATTACAATTACCATTACAATCAATATCACTAAAAACAGGAATAGTTACAAGCAACGCACTTGGCTGGGTGATCGTTGCAGAGGAAACTGCCAAGCATCCGTTAGCATCAGAAAGAGAAATAGTATAAAGACCATCACAAAGATTGTTTGCAACCTGATTAGTATCTCCATTAGACCATGTATAAGTATACGGAGGAGTTCCACCACCAGGTACTATGAAGGCGGAACCATTACAAGCATTATTACATAAAATATTAGTCTCAGTAACGTTCATAACCAAAGATGGCGGATCCACTAAAACTGCAGATGCTGTGCTTAAACAATTATTAGCATCAGTAACAGTAAGATTATACGTTCCTGCAAGAAGACCTGCACACGTTGAAGTAACACAACCAGTTGACCATGAATATGTGTAGGGAGCCGTGCCTCCACTTACTAATGATGAAACCAGGCCATCAAAGCCTCCAGTACAGCTGGGGTTAACTACCGTTGGCACAGTGACCTGTATTAGTGATGGCTCATTCAATGTAATTGGCACAGCTGTCCCACAGCCATTAGCATCAATTATACTTGCCACGTACATCCCAGCAGCAAGGCCAGTGGCTAATGTTGTAGTTTGTACAGGTGTAGAATTCCAAGAGTAGGTATAAGGTGGCGTTCCATCAGTAACTGAAACCAATGCAGTGCCATCATTACCTCCATTGCATGATATATCAGTACTATCAATCATTGCAGCAGCAGGCCCTCCTGAATCTACTATGCTTGTGCTTCCAGTTCCAATACATCCATCAATATCAGTAACTGTAACTGAATAGTTACCTGAAGGTAGGCCCGAGCAGCTAGTATTGGTACATCCATCAGACCATAAATAAGTAAAAGGTGAAGTTCCATTGGTAACACTTGTAGCAACCGAACCATTTGATTGGCCACATGCTGACGGAATAGAAGTTGCATTAACAATAATGGCAAGAGGATCAAATATTGTCACTGTACCTGTAATTGAGCATCCATTTACATCGTTTATTAAAACGGTATAACCTTGAGCACATAAAACAATAGCTGTCGCAGAAGTTTGCGAAAACCCATCATCCCATAAATAAGTATATGGCGGCAAACCACCAGTAACTATAGCAGTAGCAGAACCATCACAACCTCCATTACAAGTGACTGTATCTCCAACAACAGATACAGACAACGCCAAAGGCTCAGTAACCTCAATTGAATCTGAGATAATAATTGAGTTAGCATCTGTTACTGTAATAAAATAGGTCCCAGCACATAAACCAATTAAATTCTGGCTATTGCTTGTAAAAGCTCCTGGACCTGTCCATTGATAAGTATATGGAATCAAACCCCCAGAAACAGTAGCTCCTGCTGTACCATCACAATCACCATTACATTGAATATTAGTAGCTGTTAAGGTAATAGAGATGGCCTGTGGTTCTGTAATTATTATGCAAGCAGAATCAGTACATCCAGCATTATCTGTAACTGTTACACAATAGGTCCCTGCACAAAGACTATCGGCTATACTCGTTGTTTGAGAGAGCGGATCGTTCCAAATGTAAGTAAAGGGAGCTGTTCCGGGCATAGCTACTGAAGCAACCCCATCGCAAACACTAAAACCAGATGCATTGCTAATCAATGTTGCTGTAGCATTCGCCCCTGGTATATCATTTATATTAACCGATGCATTCGCAACACAACCATTGGAATCTGTAACCGTAACAGAATAACTACCACCTGGAAGGAATAAAGCACAAGAACTTGTTTGATTAAGTGTATCATTCCAAATATAGGTATAGTTTGGCGTACCTCCTGAAGGTATCGCACAGGCAGAGCCATTCGGCAATCCACAGGATGCATCAATAACATTAGTAATAACATTAAGTAGAATAGGTTCATTGAGTGTAATTGTACTTATATCAGAACATCCTTGTAAATCGGTTACTGTAACAGTATAAGTCCCTGCAGCAATTCCCGAAAGATCTTCTATAGTTAGGAAGTTACTCCATAAATATGAATAGGGACTTGTACCTCCTGTGACTGTCAAATCAGCAGTACCATCACTCCCACCATTACATCCAGGATTAGCAGAAATAATTGTTAAAACTAAAGGAGTAGGCTCATTAATATTTACTACTGCTGTTGCTATACATCCATTGGCATCTTCCACCGTCACCGTATAGGCTGTTCCGGCACATAAACCTGTTCCAGTAGCGCTAACACCTCCAGAAGGAAACCACGAATACGTATAAGAACCAGTACCACCTGAAGCTGAAACAGTAGCATCACCATCACAAAGGCCATTGCATGTGGCATCATTTGTGCCTGTAATTGCTGCAATTAAGATTGGAGGCGTTGTTATTGTAGATGAAGCCGTTGAGATACAGCCAGCCCCATCAGTTATTTGAACATTAATTGTGCCTGCACATAAGCCAGTAATAGTTGTACTTGTTTGGGCTCCAGGGTCATCCCAAAGATATGTAAAAGGTGCAGTACCCCCAGTTATTGAAGCTGTAGCAACTCCATCACAAATCCCAAAGCAAGAGACATTTGAATCAACAACTATAGAAGCAAGACCTCCTGCACCATCTGATATGCTCACCGTTGAAATTTCCGTGCAATTGTTACCATCTGTTACAGTAACCGTATAGGAACCTGCAGCTAATCCGGAACAAGATGATGTAACACATCCACCTGTCCAGGCATAGGTATATGGTGAACTACCCCCAGAAGCTGAAACAGATACTGTACCATCAGCAAGCCCACATGTAGCATCTGTAGAAAATGTACTTAATACAATTGGCGGCGGATCGGATATAGTAACACTATCCAACAAGCTGCCACATCCGTTAGAGTCAATAACAGTTACAAAAAATACGCCCTGACAGAGTCCTGTAGCAGTTGCATTTGATTGAAATAACGGGTCACTCCAAAGATAAGTATAGGGTGGTGTACCATCCACAGCAATAACAGTAGCAGTACCATCACAAGCTCCATTACAAGAAGGATCGGTACCTGAAATGGTAATAGTCATGGCAACAGGTTCCTGTATTTGAACACTATCTACCCCCAGACAACCGTTTCCATCAGTTACAGTTACCTCGTAAGTACCGGCACATAAACCAGAAATATTCTGTAAGGTAGAAGAGTTGCTCCAGGCATAAGTATATTGTGGTGTACCACCAGCAACTGATAAATTCGCCATTCCATCACATGAACCATTGCACAGGACATCAGTTCCAACTATTACCGGTATAGGTTCAGAATAAACATTAATTGTTTGACTTGCTGTCCCTGAGCAAGGGCCATTAGTAACAGTTTGTGTTACCGTGTAAGTGCCAGCAGCAGCATAGGTATAGCAAGGGTTCTCAAGAGCAGAGGTGCCTATTCCATCACCAAAATCCCAGGAATATGTAGCTCCAGAGGTTCCGGTATTTATAAAACAATAGCTATTACCTGTTAAGCATTGATTTCCATTATAAGTAAATCCTGCAGCGACATTCAAACCAGGATTTATTGTTATGGTGGCCTGGTTACTACCTAAACAACCATTGGCATCTTCCACCTTAACCGTATATGTTCCGGGGCAAATATTGCTGTGACTCTGACCTAATCCAATGCCATTATCCCATTTATATATAAATGGACCTACTCCCCCTGTAACGGAAGCAAATAACTGACCATCACAAGCCCCTAAACAAGATTCATCCAGAGGAACAGCGAAGAGAACTATTGGATTTGGTTCCAGAACATCCACCGAAGCAATAGAAATACATCCCACGGCATCTGTAATTTGAACGGTATAAGTGCCTGCACATAAATTGATCTGGTTCTGGCCTGAAGCAGAAAAGGAGTTAGGACCAATCCATTGATAGGTATAAGGTAATGTGCCACCAGCACCAGTTGCTGTAACCGTTCCGTTACATTGCCCAAAACAAAGAGCGTCTGTTGCTGTTGCTGTAACTGTAGGCCCAGAAGTTACAGTAATAGATTGTGTAGTAGAGGTACAACAAGTCGGGTCATTTACATCGCAGATATTCAACGTAACAGAATAAGTTCCGGCCGTATTCCAAATTATTCCTGTAGGGTTCTCAGAAGTTGATGTGGATGGCGAACCTGACGAGAAAGTCCAGTCATAAGTATAACCTCCTCCTGTAGTACCTGTATTTGTAAAACTAAAGGAAGAGCCAATGCATTGCGGGGAGTTGGAAGTAAAACTTGCAACGGGCGGAGTACAAGGACAAGAAATTACAGCTGCCCAGCCAGGATAAGTTACTATCCCATCAGAGACAAAAACAAAGGTCAGGCAAGAATCAGTAGAGGTATAAGAAGGAATATTCCCCGTTCCACACCAGCCAGCTAATAAAGGTGATCCAGAAGAAGATCCGTCATAAATCAGCAGATAATCATAAGGACAACCTGTTCCGCCTTCTACAGAAAATGAATTAAATGTTATGGTAATTGGCCCACCGTTTCCTGAGCAATAAGTAACTTCATAATTCTCATTATTAGAATAATTCCCATTTGGCCCTCCAGTATCATAAAACATACCTGAACAGCCATCAATAGTAGTTGGAGGACCTGGCTGTGGAGGCAAAGTCAGCACTTCAAGGCATCCTCCACTTCCAACGTCAGGGCCAACATCATCTTCAACACCATCCATTGTAATGGTACTTGGATATCCATTTGTTGTAAATGTAACATCCTGACATATCTGCGTCGGATTGGGAACACAAGTCGCCGCATAATCATCTGGAGTTATCCAGTTACCCGGACTATTTCCACATCCAGTAAAATTCAGGAAGGTACCTCCATTGACTATTGGGCTCACACAGCTTCCAGTGAGGATTGTACCAGGACATATGTTCCCAATACAATTAACTGAACAATAGTTATAGGAGGTAGTAAAAGTGCCTGTTTGAATGCTAGCTATACTGGTAAACGAGCCTCCAGCCACCGCAATCGTAAAGTTAGTGGTCCCACCCCAGCTAACATCAATAGCGACACAAACATTTACAGTAAATGTAAAGGTGCCATCTTGGTTGTCTATTGGATTTCCAGATAAGGTAATACTGGACAGATTGCACGCTTCTGTGTTTTGCCCATAAATATTACATATTAAGGTAATGGCAAATATGAGTCTTAATACAAATTTATTCAACATGGTCTTAAGGCTAAAAAGAAGATCTTTCATCTTGGCAATCATTTTCGCCTATTTCATCTTGGCAATCATTTTCGCCTAAAGTATAATATTAATAATAAATATTTAAAACTGACAAATAATAACTGAAATTGAATGTTTTACGACATAAATCATCAGGTTGTTTCATTGAAATTTCAAGCATTCCATCAACTTAGCCTTATGTTATCTTGTTATATAGACGTTTCTTAATAGTTTATGGTTGCTTCATTTTTCTCTATTGTTTTACTTGCCAGCCCCATTCAAGTTATTAACTTTGGAACGATAAGTAATTCTGGATTATTATTAACAATTAAAGACAAAAAATATGAAAGTAAGTGTTGTTGGTGCTGGTAATGTAGGAGCCACCTGTGCAAATGTTATGGCCCATAAAGAATTAGCAGAAGAAATAGTATTGATAGATATCAAAGAAGGACTTGCAGAAGGGAAAGCCCTAGATATTTGGGAAACCTCTCCAATCAACTTATTTGATTCCAAAACTATTGGTGCAACCAACGACTATTCAAAATCTGCAGGATCTGACGTAGTCGTAATCACTTCAGGGCTCCCTCGTAAACCAGGGATGAGCCGTGATGATCTTATTGCCACAAATGCAGGAATTGTAAAATCAGTAACAGAAAACGTTATTGAACATTCCCCTGATGCGACTATTATTATTGTTTCCAATCCATTGGACGTAATGTGTTATTGTGCCTATCTAACGGCCAAGATAGATTCGAGTAGAGTCTTTGGCATGGCTGGTATTTTGGATACCGCAAGATACAGGGCATTCCTGGCCACAGAGCTTAAAGTTTCTCCGAAGGACATACAGGCTGTACTTATGGGAGGGCATGGAGACACCATGGTTCCTTTGCCCAGATACACAACTATTGCAGGAATTCCTGTAACTGAATTGATTGAAACTTCTGTGCTGGATGGAATTGTTGACAGAACAAAGAAAGGAGGAGGGGAAATCGTTAATTTACTGGGTACGTCTGCCTGGTACGCACCAGGTGCTGCTGCCGCTCAAATGGTCGAATCAATTGTAAGAAATCAGCATAGGATCTTTCCATGCTGTGCCTGGTTGCAGGGGCAGTATGGAATGAAGGACCTCTATCTTGGCGTACCTGTTAAGTTAGGCAAAAGTGGTATTGAGAAGATCATTGAGTTGCAATTAAATGATTCAGAAATGGAATTGTTAAACAGCTCTGCTAATGCTGTAAAAGAAGTTATGGGCGTTTTAGATGGGATGGATGTTTTTTAGGATGCATTAAAATCTAATTGATAAGAACAAAACAGAACCAATTGATTGGCTTGGAAAGATATTGCTTAGCAGCAATAGTTTAAATTACAATTTTCGCAAGAAGGAAGAGGACTATATATGAATTCCTGATTAACTTTGCAGGGTTCTACTCGTAAGCACCAGTACAAATCACGACCTCTCGTTCTCCGATTCTGTTTTTAATTTCAAAATGAGTGCCTCCGGTTTTTTGGCCGTCCTGGCTCACTGCATAAAGATAATAATCGCCCCGTCGTAAACTTTCATAAACTGTTTTGCCACCGAAATCTGCTATCTGTGAATCATCATAACTTCCTATATCAGCATCAACTGCTGTGCCGCCATATTTGATATAAATAGTCGCTTCCGGTACAACATTAACATTGCTCCCATCACAGATACTATCAAAAACATGAACCGACAATGTAGCCTTGCCCCCAGTTCCAGGTTTAGAACAAGCGGATATACTTATAATTAAAATAGCACTAACAATTGTGAAGAGAATGTTTTTCATATTTTGATGTAAAATAGGTTTTTCAATAATCAGAAACACAAATCTAAATAAAAATATTTAAAATGGTTGATATAAAACGCAATATAAACCTGATTTTCTATTAATGTAATTTTATTGGTAATTAAGATATGTTACTCTATATTTGCGTCGCAAAATATTTTAATGATATTTTAAGCATAAGCACCCCAATTTAATATGCAAAGTAAAAGCGCAATACAGGTATTTGCAATAGCACTTACCCTTGTATGCATCTACCAATTATCATTTACCTGGGTTACCAATAGTGTGGAGGATGATGCTAGAGCATTCGGAAAAGGAGACGTTGATCTAGAAACCAAGTATTTAGACTCAATTTCAACGGAGCCTGTTTATAATTTTCTGGTAAAAAAATACACTTATAAAGAGTGTAAAGACAGAGAGCTCAATTTAGGCCTGGATCTTAAGGGGGGCATGAATGTTACCCTTGAAGTTTCGGTAATTGATGTTATAAGATCACTATCAGGTTATAGCACTGATGAAACTTTCAATAAAGCAATAGATCTGGCTATTGAATCCCAAAAAACTTCTGATGATGCCTTTGTAACTTTATTTGGACAGGCATTCCAGCGTATTGACCCAAATGGACAGCTTTCTGCTGTATTTGCCACTAGAGAAAATCAGGATAAAATACAATACAATTCTACCAATGAGGAAGTATTGGCTGTTATTTCAGCTGAAGCAGATGATGCTATCGACAGATCCTTTGATATATTAAGAGCAAGGATCGATAAGTTTGGTGTTTCTCAGCCGAATATTCAAAAGCTCGAAACAGCAGGTAGAATTCTTATAGAACTCCCAGGTGTAAAAGAACCCGAAAGAGTAAGAAAACTTTTGCAAGGGACTGCAAAATTAGAATTTTGGGAAACTTATGAGAATAGTGAGGCTTATGGTTACCTTTCTGAAGCAAACAACAAGCTAAAGTCTATAGTTAACAAGAAAGACAATCTTGATGAAGATTTAGAAAATAATGAAGATGGAGATTCAACTACAGTCGCAAATACAGATGAAGAAGGGGAAGTAATTCTTGCAAATGAATCTGACACTTCAGCTAATAGTTTGGCTCAACTATTATCAGATGAAGAGCCCGGACAGGATAGTGGGTTATCTTTGCTGGAACAGATCACATCTGACACTTCAAGATCTGACACTTCAACTGCAGGCATTTCAGCATTTAATAAAGATAATCCTTTGTTTGCGATATTAAGACCTGCTATTTTTCAGGATGAATCTGGAAGCTATTTCCCTGGAGAAGGACCAGTTATTGGTTATGTGGCTATTAAGGATAGTGCTCAGGTAAATGAATATCTTGCAATGGATGGATTGAAGAGTATTTTTCCAAGGGATATGAGATTCAAATGGACTGCAAAACCTTATGACCCAGAAGAGAAATTTGTGCAGCTTATTGCAATTAAAGTTTCAAGCCGTGAAGGAAGAGCCCCCTTGGAAGGAGATGTTATTGTAGATGCAAGACAGGACTATGGCCAGTTTTCTAACAGGCCTGAGATTTCCATGACCATGAATGGTGAAGGTGCCAAAATTTGGAAAAGACTTACTGCTGAGAATGTTGGAAAATCTATTGCCATAGTTTTGGACAATTATGTCTATTCTTTTCCTACGGTTCAAGGAGAGATTCCTAATGGAAGGTCTTCCATTAGTGGTGCATTTACAATAAAAGAAGCCCAAGACATCGCCAATATTCTAAAAGCCGGAAAACTACCAGCCCCAGCACGAATCGTTGAAGAAGCCGTTGTTGGCCCTTCACTAGGGCAGGAAGCAATTGATTCTGGGCTACAATCATTCCTAATTGCATTGGTTGTGGTTTTAATTTATATGGGCTTTTATTACAACAAGGCAGGACTTATAGCCAACATTGCATTATTGGCCAACATCTTCTTTATTATGGGCGTATTAGCGTCCTTAGGTGCTGTACTCACGCTCCCAGGAATTGCAGGTATTGTACTTACGATCGGCATGTCTATCGATGCCAATGTGCTAATCTTTGAAAGAATCCGTGAGGAGATAACCTCTGGAAAGGGATTAGGCCTGGCTATTACTGATGGTTATAAAAATGCCTATACCTCTATTATAGATGCTAACGTTACAACTCTTCTAGTTGGAATTATTTTATTCTATTTTGGATCAGGACCGATCAAGGGCTTTGCAACTACTTTAATTATTGGTATTCTAACCTCATTGTTTTCTGCAATTTTTATCACCAGGTTAATTTTCTTAGGGTTTTTAAAACGAAAATCAAATGTTTCTTTTTCAACTAAATTAACTGAAGGAGCATTCAAAAATCTCAATATACAATTTCTATCCAACAGGAAAATATTTTATGTAATATCCTCTATAATTGTGATTATGGGTAGTGGCTCACTCTATTTGCGTGGGCTTAACTATAGTGTGGATTTTACTGGTGGGCGCTCCTATGTCGTAAGGTTTGAGGCAGACCAAAGCACAACAGATATTAGAAAAGCTTTATCAAGCGCATTTGGAAGTGCTCCAGAGGTAAAGACTTTTGGTCCTAACAACCAGATGAAAGTTACGACTAAGTATCTTATCGACGACAACACAGTAAGTGTTGACAAGCAGGTTGAAGATAAACTAAAAGAAGGATTAGCAGGTTTTTCTAGTTTTGAGATCATGAGTTCTCAAAAGGTTGGACCAACTATTGCTGATGATATCAAGAGAGGGGCAATTTGGTCAACCTTATTTGGATTATTGGTTGTTTTCCTATATATATTAATACGTTTTAGAAAATGGCAGTTTGGAATAGGGGCTCTAGCGGCACTTGGCCATGATGTGATAATAGTGCTTTCCTGTTTCTCCATATTCTATGGGATATTGCCCTTTTCATTAGAGATGGATCAGGCTTTTATAGCAGCTTTATTAACCGTGATTGGTTATTCTATCAATGATACTGTTGTTGTATTTGACAGGATCAGAGAATATCTAGGCCTTTATAGAAAGCGAGATCCTCAGGAAGTCATGAACATGGCCATCAATAGTACTTTGAGCAGAACTTTTAATACGTCTATAAGTACATTTACTGTGTTACTTATTATATTCATCTTTGGAGGTGAAGTAATTCGCGGATTTTCTTTTGCCTTGTTAATTGGGATTGTTGTGGGTACCTATTCATCTATCTGCATAGCAACTCCGGTTGCCCTCGATACCTTTAAAAAGCTTAATAAAAAGCAATAATTCATTCTTCCAATGCTCTCAAATATGGTTGACTATTTATTGTTCTTCAATCTTGGTGGTGGAGAAATATTCATCATACTACTCATCATCTTATTATTATTCGGATCCAAGAAAATTCCGGAATTAGCTCGTGGTTTTGGTAAGGGCATCAGGTATTTTAAGGATGCTACCAGTGATGTTCAGAACGAGATAAAGAATAGTGTTAAGGATATTGACAAAAATTCAGATCTGAACCAGAATCCATAGCTTATTTGCATAGGAGAGACTTTTGGATGGCGCCCAAAACAATATTAATAGTGTAATCGTGTGTGGGTCAGATCAAAAGAAGAATAATCATTTAACTTTTCCCTGAAGATTCAATTTTTTCTTAAGCATCAATTTTAGCATATTTTGCATGCTTCTCAATAAATTCACGCCTTGGTGGCACCTCATCCCCCATTAGCATAGAGAAGACATGATCTGCCGCTGCCGTGCTTTCAATAGTAACCTGCCGCATGGTACGCGTTTCAGGATCCATTGTTGTTGACCATAGTTGATCGGCATTCATCTCTCCAAGACCCTTATATCTTTGTATACTAGCATTTACATCTTTTTTACCCTTTCCCATCTCTTCTATTGCTTTTATCCTATCATCCTCACTCCAACAATATCGCTGTTCTTTCCCGACCTTAACTAAATACAATGGCGGCTGTGCAATGTAAAGATATCCTCTTTCAATTATCTCCTTCATAAATCGGTAAAAGAAGGTCATGATCAAGGTTGATATATGACTTCCATCAACATCAGCATCACACATAATAATGATCTTATGATATCTTAGCTTTTCCAAGTTCAAGGCTCTTTCATCTTCTTCCGTTCCTACAGAGACACCAAAAGCGGTATACATATTCCTGATTTCTTCATTCTCATAGATCTTATGATGCATGGCTTTTTCCACATTTAATATCTTTCCTCTAAGTGGAAGAATGGCTTGAAATTTTCTGTCTCTACCTTGTTTTGCTGTTCCACCCGCAGAATCACCCTCAACAAGAAAAATTTCACAAACTCCAGGATCTTTTTCAGAACAATCCGACAATTTACCAGGAAGCCCAGATCCTATTAATACATTTTTTCTTTGTACAAGCTCTCTTGCTTTCTTTGCTGCTTGCCGAGCCTGTGCAGCCAAGATCACCTTTTGGACAATCATCTTAGCCTCTTTAGGATTCTCCTCGAGATAATTATTCAACATCTCCCCTACTGCCTGATCCACAGCTCCCATTACATCAGAGTTTCCTAGTTTTGTTTTTGTCTGACCTTCAAATTGAGGTTCTTGAACTTTAACTGAAATAATTGCAGTTAGCCCTTCTCTGAAATCATCACCATGAATCTCAAACTTTAGCTTATCCACCATACCTGATTTATCTGCATAGGACTTTAATGTTCTTGTTAAAGCTCTTCTAAATCCAGCTAAATGTGTTCCCCCCTCATGGGTATTAATGTTATTAACATAAGTATGCAGATTTTCTGCAAAAGAAGTATTGTACTGCATGGCTACTTCAACTGGAATATTATTTTTCTCTCCATCAATACAAATCGGTTCTGGAATAAGATGTTCCCTGGTATTGTCTAAAAAATTTACAAAGTCCTTTAAACCATTTTCTGATAAAAAGACATCACTAATACAATTTCCATCCTCATCTTTTTCACTTTCTCTCTCATCAGTTATAGATAGTTTAATCCCCTTATTCAAATAGGACAATTCCCTGATCCTTGCTGCAAGAATATCATAATGAAAACTGGTTTCTTCAAAGATATCATTGTCAGGCTTGAAGATTACTTCAGTCCCAGTTTTATCCGACTCTCCAATAACTTTGACATCTTCAACAGGAATTCCAATTTTATAAGATTGTGTAAATGTTTTTCCTTCACGGTGCACATTCACTGTAAATTCTGACGACAAGCCATTCACTACTGAAACGCCAACACCATGCAGCCCCCCAGAAACCTTATAAGAATCTTTGTCAAACTTACCACCAGCGTGCAAAACAGTCATAACCACTTCCAAGGCAGACCTTTTCTCTTTTGTATGTATCCCTGTAGGAATACCCCGGCCATTGTCTATCACTTTAACATAATCTCCTTCAAGGATTGAGACTTCTATATTATCACAATACCCAGCCATGGCCTCATCTATGGAATTGTCAATAACCTCATAGACCAAATGATGTAAGCCACGAACACCTATATCGCCAATATACATAGCAGGCCTTTTCCTAACTGCTTCTAAGCCTTCCAGTACCGTTATACTATCTTCCGAATATTTTTGAGTAGATGATTCTTCGTTCATATTATGTGTTTTATTGATAAGAGATTCCTGTTTATAAAACAGGCCTTTTTTTGCTTCAAAATATACTTATCAAAGATAAGAAATTTAAGTGGTTTTTTATAGAAAAAACCATTGTATTTTATCAACAATTTTAATTCCACGCAACACTTTTATAAATACAGCAAATACCAGATACAAATACCATTTAAAACAAGACTGGCTAACAATCATTTTAGTTGATTTTATCCTAGGTTAAGTTAAAGCGGGCTATACGCTTAAAAAGCATCTGCATGATATGCTATTAAGCATAGTTGCAGCTTCAAAATGCAAATCAAGCTAAAAGGAACAAAGCCAGGCTAAGCTTGCCTAGAATATATAGGTCAAGCCACCCAGTAAGTTAAAACGCTGCATTGGGTAATAATTCCAACGATTGTATTGCTGTGCAGCTAAATTATTTAATTGTACGAAGGCTGACAGTTTCTTTGTATACCTGTACTCCAAGCCTAAATTTACATCAATAATGCCGTCAAGTTTTACAGCCTTCATCACCATACTGGTCTCCAATGGCACATATATTTTCGCCCATTGTGGGCCAAGAGCAAATACATCCAGCTTAACAATTATTTTTTCTTTTAGGTTGTAAGATCCAGAAAAGGTAATATTATAATTTGGTGTATGCCATGGCATTTCCTCCCTATCAGTTGTATAATTGTAAACATCCCCCAAAAGCATAAATTTAAACTTATCTCGGATCATATATGAAAATTCTCCACTTAATTTAAGGAGCTTGACATTATCATATACCAAGTTAAAACGATTGTGTAAAATTCCTGAGGTGTCATTTACAAAAAAATATTGGTTTTCTAATTTATCTCTCGTTATAGAGATATTAAACGATGAGGAGGCGCTGAACTCACCCTTGAAACCTCCGTAAAAGCGAATAGAATTTTTAATATTGTTAATCAAGGGGTCAGAAATTACAAATGGATTCTCTTTAACTAATTTAGCATAAGAGTTTCTCACTATGCTACCTCCAATCCCAACATAAGGAACCAGGATGTCCATTATCAAATCATAGCTAAAATATACCCTGGGAAAAACAATATACTCATTAAAATTCTTCCCTAAATCTGCTGAGCCGTTAATCCCAACAATGAACTTATACTTATCTCCAGCTGTACTAATGGATGGATAAAAACCTATAATGGTATTTGCATATGATATACTTGAATCTGCTTCTTTATAATACTTATCATCATTATAGTCAATCGTTGCCTGTACTAATAGAAATTCTTTTTCTATGTAACTCTGTTCCATAATTATCATTCAAGAGATAGTATTTCAATCTGACATCATAGTTTAGCGCTGAAGAATCCTTAAAGTGGCTCCTAAGTCTTGAGTAGCCATTTATTCTTGTAATACTCTTTTTTATATTATCCTCTCCAATAATACTATCATTCAAAGAGAATTTTGCAGTATCCTTGCCATCTGAGAGCTGATAGATTCCAGTATCAAGGCCGTAGAAATGGACCGTGTTAAGATCAAAGTCTATTCCTCCACTTAGAGTGTGCTTCTTTAAAAACTTCTTACCATATACATTTGCTTTTGTATCAGCATATCCACTATAGGCATAATCCTTAATATTGCCAGTAGAGGAAAGATGTTTCGCATGGATACCCCAGGAATGCTTTCTGGATCTCAATTCATTATAAAAACCTTCTCCATATAATATCCCTGGAGCACCTCCTCCCAGCTTCACATAACCTCTATAAAGTTTTTGCAAGGGCTCCCCTTTTATTCGTGCAGGCTGCACTGGCATCACCTTAAAGTCTGAGGAGAATTTATTAGATGAAATAGAATAACCCAGCTTTGGCTGTTCAGGTGGTGTGAAATCCACCTTGGGTGCATCATTCTTTTTAAAAGCATCAGAAATGGTGGGAGTATAACCCTGAACAATTTCAAATTTAACGGTATCCAGCACATCCTTATCCTGGGAAAAAACACACATATCAGATAAGATAAAGATGCTTAATAAGCCTATGCTCTTAAATAGTTTATTCATTTTCATCCTCTTTTTTATCAGGTTGTTCCTCAATCAACTCCTCACCCTTGACTTTTTTATCCCCTATGAGCTCATCTTCTTCTTCCTCTTCCTCAAATAGTTCATCGTATTTTATATCATAATTCTCAAATTCTATTTCCATTTCTATGGTCTCTATTTCTCTTTTCTTATTTAGCGCTTCTATCTCTTTTATCTTATCAAGTTTTTCCTGGGCTATGGCTATTAGTTCCTGTTTATCACTATTATCAATAATACTCTGCAAGGTAGCTTTGGCTTGAAAACCATTGTCCATTTGCAAATAATTGTCTGCAAGTAAGATAAATCCTTTGGCCACCCAATAATCATATGAAGGTGTTCTCTGTGCCAATTTAAAAATCGTTTGTTCTGAGCTATCATGTTCTGACCTCAAATACTGAATATATGCCACATAATATTGTGAGGAAGCACCCTTTTCTGACCTTGTCAGGCCCTGAGTGATGTTAAACTCTTTAATGGCAAGATTGTAATTATCTGACTCTAACGCAGACCTTGCTATAATATAATGGGCTTCGCTGATAATTTCAGCAGCGATTTTTTCTGTCGTAATTACCGCCCGAGAAGCCACAATCGCATTCTCGTAATCTTCTAAAATGAAGTGAGCCCTCATTTGACCTATACGAGATTCAATAATATGAATTTTATATTCTGCAATTAATTCTAACTGTCTATAAAGATCTATGGCCTCTTGATAATTTTTAAACCCAAAGTTTAATGCAGCCGCCTTTAGCAGGGCTTTTTCAGTAAAGGAATTTTTCGGGCTATTTATTACGTATGCATAACCAGCCAATGCCAATGCCATGGAATTGGTATCTTTTTCTTTAGACAAACATTCAGACAAATAGTAATTTGCATTCAGCATAAAATACCCAACTGGAAATTTTTCGATATATTTCTTAAAATTATTAACTGCACTCTCACAATTTCCACGCATATAATGAAGTTCCGCGGCCTCATAAGATGTTGAATCTAAAGAAGCCTGGGTAATGTTTGCGAAGGACAAGCCCTCAACATAGCTTGCATAAGAATCAATGTCTCCTATATCAATATATATATTCTTTAGGCCCACCAATGCTTCCAGGGCTTCTTTGGTGGCCGGATAATCTTTAATAACTCTTTTGAAGGTTACCAAGGCAACCTCACCTTCATTTTTATTATAATATTCAAGCCCCATATTCAATAAGGACCTGCTGATATAACTGCTTGCAGGGTGATCCTCAGCAATTTTTTTATACCAGGAAATAGCGCTATCTGGTTGATTAAGCACTGTATAGCTTTGTGCCATTTCAAATTTTGCATCATCTGTATACATAGACGATGGATATTTTTCAAGCAGTCCAAGAATTACATTGATCTTTTCTTCTGCCTTACCCAGCACTCCTAAGGAAAGTGCTTTTTGAAAAAGCGCATAGTCAATGTCTGTAAGGTGATAGCCAAGTTTATCTAAACTATCTGTGAGCAAGTTTATTGCAAGATCATAATATTCAATAGAAATGGGATAATCTTTTATCACAAAATAACCATCCCCCAAACGCAGATATGCATCACTTGTTCTGGAGAACACTTCTTTTATGCTGTCATTTTTAAAATGCCTGATCTGAAAATCTGGTGTAATGTGCCTAACAAACTTTCTGAATGATGTATTGGATTCTGAATAATCCTTTTGTTTAAAATAAGCATACCCCATATTATAATACACCTGATTAAAAAGTGGTATGCTAAAAGATGAAGGAGCATATATGAAATCATTATATGATTTGATCGCATTACCATATTGATTAAGCCTATAAAATGCCTCACCCTTCCAATAATTACAAAGAGCTTCAATATCCCCATCTAATTTCAAAACCAGGGACTTATCAAATATTTTTGTTGATTCAAGAAGTTTCTGGTCATTGAATAGTTCCACACCACGGTAATAAGCGATTTTTTGATAGGCCAAATTAAGCTCCTCATTTTTGTTTTTAATCTTATCTAAGGATCTAAGTGCCTTTTTATAATTCTTCGTGGTAAAATAAACCTTGACCAAATAGCTATAGGCCTCATCCACCCTTTTAGAATCTGGATATTTGTTAATATAGCGGTTAATGGCAAAGATTGGATTGAGGTTAAGGTCATAAGATAATTTAGCATAAGAGAAAGCCGCATCCTCTTGAATATTTTTATCGTAATCAAATTTGGAAGCAGAGCGAAAAGCATAGCGCGCATATTTCTTCTTTTGCTGGTTGACATAGCAATCTGCCAGATGATAAAATGCATTTTGGGCAAGATTATCGTTAGTATTAACCACCTGCTTAAATAATTGTGCTGCCTGATCATAAGATCCGCTTTTATAATGAGCATAAGCAAGCTGGTAAAGGTCTTCTCTACTCTGGTGATGTCCTTCATCCATATATCTTTTCAGGAAGGGAACTGCTTCAGCATATCTGTCTATCGCATAATAGGCCTCACCAATCAACCTCGATATTTCAGGGGCCCTTTGCGTATTGGCAGAATCCAAAAGGGGGGTTGCAAACTCAATGAGTTTTTCATGTTTTTTCTGCATATAATATATCTGGGAAATATAATAAGGGACTATATGCTGAAAACTGCCATTTTTTCTTAATTTTTCAAATCCCTGTAATGCTGTTTCATAGTTTTGATTTGTATAAGAAATATGAGAGTAGTAGTATATAGCTGGATATGAATACTTGGTGTCGGTATCCTTAATCTCATAGAACAATTTTCGTGCTTTTTCGTTATCCCCTTTTACAAAGTAACTATACCCTAACTTGAAATAATATTCCGAAAGCTCTTTGTTATTCAAATCATAGATGTCAACTTTATTGAACCACTCAATTGCTCTTTTATAGCTTCGTTTACGGAATTTATATTTCCCCAGCTGAAAGTATGCAGTCCTAACTTTAGGATTTTCTGAATGATCCTGAATGAACCGTTTAAACATAAACTCAGCATCCTTATTAAATAATTCCAAGGCACATAAGGCAGCATAATAT
>JYMV01017018.1_pt1 | contig 30839 bp, 30 predicted proteins | sample 338911 | NCBI WGS metagenome assembly JYMV01 (sample SAMN03354496, study PRJNA234377) | hydrothermal vent metagenome | biome: Deep sea; feature: Hydrothermal plumes at the Eastern Lau Spreading Center, Western Pacific Ocean; material: Seawater | place: Tonga | collected 2009 | depth 2000 m m
CACCCGGCCCGCTGACGAAAAAGCCAAACACATCATTGTACCCGGAGCATACAAATTCGTTGTATTCCTCCGATGCAAATACATATCTGAAGCTGATCCCGCCTGTAACCGTTTCAAAATCAAATTCCAGGATCGCAGCATTAAATGTCGCAAATCCCGCTAATTGATCCAGATCGGGGTCGCCCGGCGTGCCATTGTCAATTCCGTCCCCCCCCGAATCATTTGGCCCGAGCGCATCATTTATGTTCCCTGTATTTATTAGTACTCCCTCCGCGATATTTAAGTTTGAGCCTGCGCCGTTGAAATAGCCGATCATATCCGCGTTAGCACCGGTAGGAGGTAACAGGGAACCGTTGAATGAGACATTTGTTACAATTAATCCTGTTTTGAACATTATATTTTGTACCAGATATGTAGGATCGTCGTACGGAGCGCTGTTATCGACAATTAGCTGAGCTTTGGCAGAGGATATGGTGCATGCAAGCGCAATTAACAGGGCAATTACCCGCACACCTAAATAATGACCATATAATACGTAACGTTTCATCTTATTGCTTGATTACCTTCTGTGAATACACCTAACTTCTTGATTTAATAACAAGATAACACCGAACTAATAGGAATGCAAGAAAAGGTAGTGGAAAGGCAAAAAAGTGTTGCGAAATCGGTTTTTGCGTCTAAAAACGTCTTTTGAGGTGGTTACCCGTCTATATACTCAGCATACACAATACCGTTTAGTGGTGTCATATCTGCCTTTAGAAATGTAACCGTGTCGTTGGGATACTCTCCCGGTCTAACAACATCTTCTCCAGAATACCTTTCAGGTTCAGGTTCAGGTCCACACCCAATAGCCAGAATCCCAACAGATAGTATTAGCAGTAGTTGTTTCATAGTTCCAATATAACCAGAGAGGGTTAGGTTTGGGTTAGTTACTTTGGGTTGCCTTCTTCATCCCATTTCTTTTCAGAGATCAGTTTCCCGTCTTTCCAATTTTGTTCCTCCCTTAATTGACCGTTCTCATACCACTCTCTCTGTAATCCATCTTTATACCACCCACTCTCTCCTTCACCCACATACCCGTCTTTGTAATTTTCTTCCTGGTGTAATTGACCGTTTTTATACCATCTATGTAATCCATCTGGTTTCCCGTCTTTGTAATTTTGTTCATACTCCAATTGACCGTTTTTATGCCACCGTCTCTGCAATCCATCCCTTTTGCCTTCTTTGATATTTCTTTCAAATTCTAATTGACCATTTTCATACGCAGCATACACCACCCCGTTTAGTAGTGTCACATCACTCTTGAGAAAGGTAATTGTTTGCCCCGACTCAAAGTCCTCTCTAATAGTTACTTCATCTTGAGAATACCTGTCCTGGGATATAGCATTGCTAGTTGTAAGAAGTCCAATAGATAGTATTAGCAGTAGTTGTTTCATGGTGTTTAGGGTTTGGTTGGTTCAAATATCGTTAATTACTCGTTCACCAGCCTGTGAATATTCTCCCATCCAATCAGCCACAAGAAACACTTGAAGTGATACCTGACTATCCTAATCCAGTATGGGAGTCTCTTTTTCCTAATTACGCTCATACTTCAATAACGGAGATGGGATAAGTAAATATATTAAAAAGAGGGAAGGGACTTTAAACCCTTATTACAAGGCAGGTAGAAACAAAGTTAAACACCCGCCGTCCACGCAGATTTTTTCTGTAAGTGAAATATCTGCTTCGCGGGAATCGTTAAATTTTAATGAAACTCTCTATTATCTTGTTATTTCTGTTCTTTTCTATTAGCGCATCTGCGCAATTATCTTCTGTTGGAGCGAGTATAGTCGATACGGCGCAAAGCCAGCTGGGAAAGAATGTTGGGAACAAAATGTGTTATGCCTTTGTCGAAGAGGTATTAAAACGGAGTGGTACGATGCTGGATACGACCTGTATGGTTGACACAGCACAACCTGGAGATGTTTTTGTTACCTATGGATTCTACCGGGTTAAAACAAAGCCCTCTAAATATATCGTATTAGACGGCATTGGATCACATATTGCAATCGTTAAGAAGAATTTGGGTAATGATTGCTATCTGATCTTAGAGCAGAACGCAGATGGGAAGGGAAGCGTTGTTCAGATGAATATTATAAATTTAAAAATGTATGGTAAAGTTCATTCACTTGGCTATACATTTATCCGTCCAAAACCTGGAGCCTTCACGGAGCTAACCGGCAGACTAGTGCGGGGGTTAGATCCATTTCCGATTAAAAATTACCAATACCTTCCTGATACGTACGCTTCTTATGGACTTTAAAAATTAAGGGGTGGGCCTTCTGGGATTCGAGCTGGATCTATTGAATCTGGATTGAATCTATCCTGGTGTTGTATCCTGCAAATATGCCCAGGCCGTTTTCAATATTGGTATATACCTGAACGGGTTGTGTAAAAAACTTGTTGTCCCGGGAAGAAAGATAGGCCTGGTAGGAGGTTTCGTACCAATAGAATTCTTCCGAAATTTTGCTTGTGGAGATTTGAATGGCCTCCAGACTCTCCTTTTCCTTAGTAAAAAGATACTCTTCCAACAACAAGTCAATGGTGTACTGGCTTCCATTGAACAGGTCATCCTTAAAAGTAATAGAAGGCTGGTCATCATCCGCACTTCCATTTTCAACGGCTGGGCTTTGAGAGAAAAAATACAATGGGAAGCGCACCAGTACAGAATCCTTTTGGCCCGTAAGGGGATCGTATTCCAGCTCCCAAAAAGTCGCGGCAAGGCGAATCATGTAGTAATCGTCCTCTGGCCCGTCCTGAAACGTTATGTTTATTTTTCGATACAGCTCACCACTAACAACCAATTGCTGCTGCCAGTCAATATTTTGGATTGCGATTTCGGTAGGTAACTGATTGCTGGCCCTGACGTTCACATAGTTGCTGTGGGACACGTCAATGGTATAGACCTCACCTGTTTGCGGCTTTTCGACCTGCGAGGTGTATAGTCCGTTACCCTGGTTTATCAAGGCAAAGCTGTTCCCCGTTGATGCAGTGATGGTCACTTGTGCATCGTCAATCAATGGGATTGAGCTGTTATCGTAAATGTACTGGCTAATACTGATCTCAACCTCCCATAAACTATCGGTGTTGAACAAACCGTTGACCACCAGCTTGGGGTCCGTATATTCAATGGGAATATCCACCTCTTTCTCACACGAAACCCAAATCAGGGGCATTATGAATAAACATAGGATTCTCTTCATAAGCTAGAACTTAAAACTATATGATACAGATGGAATAATAGGGAACAAACTCAACTGTTTTAGCACTCTCTGGCCGTTGTCGTTCTGGTCAAAGAACAAGTAATAAGGGTTTTGGCGATTATACAGATTGTAAACACTGATGTTCCAGGATTTTTCAAATTTCCCCTTTGAGCTGGTAAAGGTTGTGGAAAAATCCATCCTGTGATAGGATGGCTCCCGGAAATTGTTTCTATCTACAAAATTATCGATAACATCGTAAGCTCCCTTTTCTTGCTGGTTATAAGCCGTGGCATCGTACGCCCGATAGGTAGATATCGGCAGGGAAATAGCATTCCCTGTTCCAAATACCCAGGTTAGCCCAAAATCTGTCTGCCATTCTTTTTTACCCACTTTTTTCTTTAACTCATGGACAAGAGCAAGGCTCACATCGTGGCGCCGATCGTATTTATAGGGGAACGTCCTTCCGAAATTCAAGTTATCAAACTGTCGATTCGACCAGGCGAGGGTATAGCCGACCCATCCGCTTGTTTGCCCGAGCTTCTTTTGCACAAAGAGCTCTACTCCATAGGATTGCCCATTTCCTACCTCTATTTTTTGGTCCCAGTTCTCTGAATTCCCAAAAAAAGTCGCTCCGTCTTTATATTCAATCAGGTTGCTCATCTTTTTATAGTACCCCTCGATACTGATCTCGTATTGATCGCGCAGTGAATAGGCGAACCCCAGGGCGTATTGGTCTGCAACTACGGGTGGGACTGAATCCGTGACTGGCACCCATAGATCTGTTGGCAAGCCGATCGTGCCGTTTGTAAGCAGGTGGAGGTATTGCGCCATCCGTGAATATGATGCTTTTACCGAAAGGTTTTCCCGGAGTAAATAAGTAAGTGAGATCCGTGGTTGTAAATTGTTGTAGGTCCTGTCCCCAACAAGAAACATTGAATAATGCAGGCCCGGATTTAATTTTAAGCGCCCACCGATCTTCATATCGTCTTCAATATATAGAGATAGTTCATGGGCAAAGATTTTGTCGGCTCCGAAGGTCGTATCGATATTCGTTTGGCCCGCTCTAATAACTGCGGTGTTCACGCCTGGTGTGAACGTATGGTAGATGTTTCCTACACCAAATCGAACATAGTGGTTTGGTCCCGGCATGTAATCAAAATCAACTTTCCCGCTCCAATCGTAGATACCTGAGAGATAATCAAATCCATACTTTTCATTATATGCCGCGCTGTCCGGGGGTGATATTGTATTTTCCACATCGCTGCCCAGTTTGAAACGATACCTGCTATATGTAGCAGTTGCGTTGGCAAAGAGTTTTTTATTGATGATCTGGTTGTATCGCAATGCAGTGGTAATGTTTCCCCATTGTAAACCGCTTTTCCATGTGCCTTCATAGACGGTATTATTAACATTGTAAGTATCTTCTATTCTGGTATAGGCCCTGTCTTTGCCTATGTACGTGCTTAAGAACAACCTGCTTTTGTCAGAGAATTTATGGTTAATTTTTGCATTGATATCGTAAAAATAATAGCCCGCCCTGATCTTACCCCCGTCACCTTTACTGGCAGCCGCGATAAAAGGTTGTGCCAGGATATCCAAATAGGTCCTTCTGCCGGATACTATGAAAGAGGTCTTATCCTTGATGATTGGCCCCTCTATCGTGAGCTTAGAAGATATCAGTCCAATCGATGCTTCCCCAGTGATTTTTTTTGAATTGCCCTCTTTCATCCGGATATCCAATACGGAAGAAATTCTTCCCCCGAAGCGGGCTGGGAAGCCTCCCTTTATGATCTCTACATTGTTTATTGCACTGGAGTTGAATACTGAGAAGAAACCGAAGAGATGGGAGGCGTTATATACGGGCACACCATCGAGCAATATTAAATTTTGATCAGGGCCTCCTCCTCTTACATACAATCCACTGCTGCCTTCGCTTCCGGATTGGATGCCCGGCAAAAGTTGTATGGTCTTAAGGATGTCCCTTTCTCCCATGAAAGCCGGAAGCTTTTCTATTTGCTTCATGGGTATATTTATGGTACTCATTTGTGTCCTTTCATGAAACTTATCTGACTCGGAGGCTGAAATAACAACCTCCTGGAGCTCCTCGCCCACGTGTAACGAGACATTCCGAAACACATCCGTTTGTAATTGAATGGTTTCTTTAAGGTTTGTGAAACCTACATAGGAAATCGTCAACTCTACTGCTCCGGTATCGAGTGTTAGGCTAAAAAACCCATACAGATTGGTTGTGGTTCCAATGAGCAACTTGCTATCATACACAGAGGCGCCTATTAATTTCTCTCCTGAAGATGCATCAGCCACATACCCCGAAATAGTAGCTTTTTGGCCCCGTGAAAGCTGGTATAAACTCAAAAGCACCAATGATAAAACTGTCCTTAAAATATAGGATCGCATAGTAGCAGCAGGTCTATCTGTTAGGGATTTGAAAAATTAACCATGAATGTTTAGCGTGTATTTATGACTACCCCTCTTATAACGCATAACTAAACTCTTACCCTACTTTTTTATTATAATAACTAGGCTCCTCTTTCATTGAACCGTTAGCAACGGTACGGATTTCGGCAGCGTAGTTTTGAGTATTTCCCGGTGTTTCTGGGGTGCCACATGGGAATTTGGTTGGCAACTTCATACTGCTGTTTGTTTATCAATAAGATATTCGAACAGTTTTTTTGTCGGTTTTAACTTAGACTGCTGCACTCAGTTTTTCCAGCAGTTTTGCGGGGCAAGCTGGTCAATTTTTTGCAGGCGATTTGTCATTAATAAATTCTTGGTTGTATTTGTTAAGGTAAAAGGATATCTCAACAGGAATATTGACATAGTATAAAGCTATATTTTATCTTCTATAATGTTCTATGAAACTTTCTACATTACTTGTGTACATATCATTAATTTTTTGAAACTGTTGGTTTTTAAAATCAGCATCATTTAATAATTTATTGAACCCGGCATGTTCATTAATATTCATGCCATTAGCTTTGTAAACATCTTTTATGTATTCCAATGCTTCATTAAACATATCCTCTGTAAGGCTTTGTGGATACTGATCATCTTGTTTGACAATAAAATTGTTTGTATGGCTTTTACTTTCTTTGGTTATATCTTCTTTAGCATCTGAATTTTCCGTATCAGATTTAGTATCCTTAGTTATATATTTCTCTCCCTTCTCCAGGGCCAGAATTCTATTCTCAAATTCATTCATTCTCTTTTCCTGTGATACTGCTAGTTTTGCCAGATCATTATTATTCAAACCAATTGACATATTCACAAAGGTGACTTCGCCTAATGAAATGGCATCTGACCAAGAAACACCTACTATTTTACCATATTCCTCAGGCTTGATCTTGTCGGGTGAAACACCAATGCCTGTACCATCATTTAAACCAGATGGGATAATAAAATCTCCAGCTTTCACTTTACCCCTAACCATCGTAGGTACCTGGCCCATGAAGGCAACCTTTTCATATTTCCATTCCTCATCAACACCGGGCATATTCCCCAATACTGCTGGCGATGTTGAAATCACGAATAATTGCCTGGCACCTTCAAGGTTTTTCGTAATTTTTCCTGCTTTAACTCCAACAATTTGCCCAGAAAAAAAAGTCTCTAAAGGATCCTCTCTTTCTAAATATTCAGCATAATCAGCTGAACCGCTTGAAAAAGCTACTCCAAGATTGTTCTGCACTTGGTCTATGAAAAGTGCCATATTTGCAATAAGAAGCACCTCCTGTGAAATAGCCCAAACAATCATTCCCGGACATTCAACTACTCCAAATCCTACACAAGGTATAGCTGCTTCAACTATAGCAGCTGCACCAAATAGCACATTTGCAGCATGCATCGCAAGCTGAGATTGATATCCAAAATCATAATCCAGATCTGTAGCAAACTGACCTTCAATTCTTCCTCTAGCAACATTGTTGCCACTGAAAAAAGTGGTGTAATTACAATGACGATTCGGTTGTGTCGGGCCTAATTTAATGGCCAGTCCATTGGAAGATGAAACAGAATTTGATGCTGTGCTTGTGTTTTCTATGATTGCTATATAACTACTAATATTCTCAGAACTTCCTGATTTATTAGATTTAACATGGAATTTTGATTGTGGTATTAAAACTCCAATGCCCACATCTCCATCAAAATAGCTTTTAGGCCCATCAAAATAAGCAGCATACCCGGTAATTGAATTACCATAAACACCATTACCAGAATTGGACGCTCCATGTATTCCATTTCCAGTAGTAGAAATACCATAAACACCGATACCATTCTGTCCTATAATACCTTGGTTAACATTACTAGGTCCTGTTGTGTAATGTCCAAATATTGATCCGTCCACATCCAATTTGTAGATAGGGTTGTAATTTCCTATTCCAACCCGACCATCTTCGAGGATAGACATTTTTGTGCTTGGGTTATTAACGTCTCCTGTATTAATTCGTATATGATTAGCTCCTGATGCGCTTCCACTTCCGTCATGTAAATTTTGAATTACTAATGTTTTTTTATTGCTTTCTCGACTCATTGCGGTAATTGCCGCTCCACTTGCGTCTTCATTCTTAATTTCCAAATATTGCAGATCTTCTGAACCTGTCCTTGTAGCTCTAATTGTCGAATGTACATCAAGCTGGCTTTGTGGAATAGTAGTATTTATTCCCACCCTTCCGGAAGTATCGATCATCATTCTGTCTTGTCCATCAGAAAATACTAACGAGCCAGAAGTTGAGGAACCCTGAGATTGATTTAATATGTCCCATGTTTTCCCTTCTGTACCTGTATTTTCAATACGAATACCAACCAATCCATTGTCAAGATCTCCATCATTTTTCATATGTACTTCTCTGGATGGAGCGCCTGTGCCAATGCCTATTCTTTTCCCTTGGGTATTACTCCTCAAGCCTAAAACAGGATAACCAGCATCCATAAAAAGAAGTGAGCCTGTTGATGAATTGGTACTAGCTTGAATGCCCCAGGGATGGCTTGACCCACTCCAATATATTTGAGCATTATCTTCCAGATATATATTGCTTGTTGAATGAATGTTACCAGTAACATCAAGCTTATGTGCAGGATTTGTGTTACCTATACCTACATTCCCAGATGTAGCTGGGTAGAGATTAAAGTTTACGCTATCGATCACCCAATCTCCGTCATCCTCAATTGTAGAATCTAAGACTAAAAGGCTGCTTAAATTAGTCCATGCAATACCACTGGATGTTGAGGCCAATATTTGTTGAGAGGTTCCAGGGTCTTTATTGCTGTCATAAAAGGCGCCTGATATATGCAGGTCACCTTTTAGTTCCAGATCAAATTCAGGATACTCAGTGCCAATTCCAACCAGGCCATTTTTAAAAATGGCTGCGTAATTGGTGTCCGCACCTTCAGCGGTTATATAAGCACCAATGGCAACATCTGTTCCATAACCCCAATCAGGGTTCCCAAATGCTTCTGCTTTTATTCCATAAAGTGTAGATTTCCCAGTATAAGCAGGTGCATTAAAGTCCATTATGTTATTCGCTGTTGACCATATTCCATAAACCGTAGATTCCCCCTTATAAACTTTGGTTTCTGCGTAACTCCTTGTGCCTACTAACAAAGCGTGTTTATTCACGTCATCTTGAATATTACGAATATCTGCTATTATGCCACTTGCTCCAATATTAGTATTCCAATGTTGTTTATATGATTTAATGCCATCCTGAACCTCTAAATAATTTTTGATAATAACAGCATCTGCATTTTGATTCATAATTACATCGTTGAAACCATTGTAGTTGGTAAAAAAATCCCAATCTGTATCCGTTATATTGGTAGAATTGAGATTAACAGTTCCCCCGTCCTCAAGCATAAGTTCATTGGTATTTGGATCATAGGTAAGCAGTTGATCGTCGGTATTGTCCATATAAGAACTTAAGTCAACCATATTCCCATTTGAAATACTCAGGCTATCACCATTCAAAGCAAGTAATTGTTGATCCGTGTCGTCAAGAAAAAGGCTTAGATCCACAGATGAAGTGTCATCAGTTAATGACAAGATATTACCGGAAAAAAGAATGCTTTGTATTTCATTGGTAGAATCAGAATCATCATCTGTTAAATTCAAACTCATTGGATCAACCCAGGCTACATTACCTACTGTATCCGATATCAATACATGACCTTCTTGAGCCCCGAGAGATACTATAAGATCGAATGTTTTTGTAGTACCATATACTTCTAATCTTTCGCTTGGTGTTTGTGTGCCAATACCCACATATATTCCATTATGATAAAGTTGATTTGATGTCTGCCAAAATGCTCCATTGTAGAATATAGTTGTTCCGGTATCTCCTTGTAAAAAGGCAATTTGGGATTCCTTCCAAGAAGCAACGCCATTAGAATCTGTTGAAAATAAAAAATCTTCCTGTGCACCAGTTGGCATCCTGAATCCTAATGTGTTCATAGTGTCATTAACATCTAAAATGTAATTAGGATTTGCTGTACCTATACCAACTTTATCCGTTAATAAAACAGGATGAATTGCTCCACTGGAAGTATCTCTGTCCCAATGAGAAGAAAATTCTGATAAATCAACAATTTGATTGCCGCCAGCATCAGTGATTTCCAGATTATTTCCAACTAAAACCGCGCTTATGATCAGTTCATTTGTCGAATCGGCATCTGCATCTTCTACTCCATCCTGCAAATCAGCTAATGCCACCCCATTGCCATTGTCAATAAGCAGGCTGTCTATAGTAACAGACAAGCTTTGGTCGTCACTGGCATCAGGGCCTTGTGGCCCTGTAGCTCCATCTGCCCCTGTTGGCCCGGTGGCTCCGGTTGCACCTGTCAAACCAGTATCACCCGTGGGTCCGGTAGCTCCGGTTGCACCGGTCAAACCTGTATCTCCGGTGGGTCCGGTAGCTCCGGTTGCACCTGTCAAACCTGTATCTCCGGTGGGTCCGGTAGCTCCGGTTGCACCTGTCAAACCTGTATCTCCCGTGGGTCCGGTGGCTCCGGTTGCACCTGTCAAACCTGTATCTCCCGTGGGTCCGGTTGCACCTGTACTTCCCGTGGCTCCGGTAACTCCTGGAGTTCCACTGGTCTTTGCATACAAGGCATAGGGTACACTAAATAATTGCTGGGTTCCCATAGCCATATAACTCGTGCCTCCAGTTGCATCCATTTCCACCTGTACATAATGTGAATTACTGCCCCAGCTAATGGAACTGAAGGTTCCGCTGATAACTGTTCCGCCTCCTATCTGAAGGGTAAACAAGCCAAACTGGTTGGTGCTTACACCGTGCGTTTCCTGGTATAATACAGTACCTGTCGTATCTCCTTCCCTGATGCTTATCTTTAAACTTATAGCCTGGTTTACCAGCTCGTTGCCGAGGCCATCTCTGGCTATGCCCTGGTAATTGAACAGCTCCGGGGGAGCCTGGCCGTTGGAGGTAAGGGAAATTGCCAGCAAAAGGGCAGTGGATGTCAATAGGGTTTTTATCATTGTTTTCATGGGAATGGGTAATGTATACCTACCGCAGTTTTTGCAATCGGTATGATTCATTGATATTATAGTCAACTGTCGTTATTCTCAATAGGTAGCTGCCTGCTGCCAACCACCTAATAGGAAAGGTGACAACAGACTGGTGGGGAGCTGACTCCTGGTGACGGATCAGCCGGCCCGAAATATCGTAAAGGTCGAATAAAAGCGGCCTGGGGTTGTTCTTCAGTGAGATAGAAAGCAATTCCCGGACAGGGTTGGGGTATACCTTAACGGTAAGAAGAGCGTTTTCATGCGGCTGCTGGCCAATGGGCCCCTGGTGTTGCCAGGACTGGTGGAATCCCTGGGTGAGGATCCAGGTAGTGTTCGATACCGTTTTGGTTATAGGCTCGCCAATGGTCCAGCTCAATTGAACACCATTGGCACTCATACCGTGCATGCCTGCACTTCCCAGTACATCGTTTACGATGCTTTGGGAATTAGCTGATAATCCCAATAATAAACAGAATAAGAACAGCAGTATCTTTGTCACAACAAAAAACTACGTGAATGCATCCGTCGGGTCCTGAATACAGACATACGTATGACTGCTATAATAGTTACATGATTTATTGCTCAGTTTGATGACGTATTACATGCCTCGATGTGGTTAAAGGATTTTCAACACCAACCATTGTTAACCGAGCTTTCTGACATTAGCTCACACCTTACTTGCACGGGCAAATTTCTACCGTGATCCTTCTTGGTTTTCCTCTCAATAGATAGTCCAGGGAAGGCCAATAATGACTTATCTCTCTGATGCAGTTTAGTCAGCTATGGTTTGCAAAATACAGGGAGCTGCTCAGGCAGACTAACTAATTGTAATTGCAGCAATCATGATTAGCCCTAAATTATGGCGGAGCCCGCCTACCGGCAGGCAGGTTCACTTTCTGGTTGCACGAAAACCCTGAAACTGAGCAAACATCAATTCAGGATTTTTTACGATGGCAAACCAGGGCGGGGAGCCCTCTTGCCCGCCGAATCTGCCGAAGGTGGAGAAGGAGGGAGTCGGGTAACTGCACGTTGCGATAGCCGTTTGTATCAATAAGATATGACGGCGCTTCTTTTGCTGCCGGTTTTTCCCAGGGAGTGGGGTATTCCCTCTTTTTCATACATTTACTTATCCAATCACATTAAACCATCAATTAGCTGTATCGCCATGAACAACCTACTGCTCACACTATCCATTACCATGCTATCATTAGGTAGTGCAATCTCACAGAACAGGTATTCTCAAGATGAAGTCGTTACAAAAGATGACCAGCTCACCTACCTAAAATCAGATATGACACCTGTTACTGGCATTGTGTCTTCTAAATATATTGATGGGCAGCTAAAGCATGAGTGGAATGTCAAGGACGGCAAAGAAGATGGATTGTGGAGAATATGGCATGAGAATGGCCAGTTAAAGAAGGAATTCAATTTCAACAACGGCAAAAAAGAGGGAGCATACAGGTGGTGGTATGAAAACGGCCAGTTAGAGGTGGAAGGCAATTTTAGGGACGGGAAAGAAGAAGGGTTATTTAAGAAGTGGTACGACGACGGCCAGTTAAGGGGGGAAGGCAGTTTCAAAGATGGCAAATTAGAGGGCCTGGTTCGCTGGTGGCATGAAAATGGGCAATTGATGTCGGAAGAAACTTACAAAGAGGGAAAGGAAGAGGGATTGAGCAGAACCTGGTTTGAGAACGGTCAATTGGAGGTCGAAGGAAATTTCATAGATGGGAAAGAGGAAGGTCCATTCAGGACCTGGCATGAAACCGGTCAGCTAAAAGGGGAAGGCAATTTCAAAGACGGAGAACAAACCTCCTGGAAGAAATGGGATACGAACGGCAATGAAATCAAAGACAAATAATCATGTACCTTTTCAACACTATCCGGCAATGGATGGGGTTTTTGTTTGTGGTAATTTAATGCGCTTTGATATAAGCATGCACCCTCCTCCAATTCCTGCTCACTTCAGGTCTTAGCAGTACTGCGTCCCCCGTGTTTATGCAGAAGTTGAACTACTTTCTTATCAATCGGAAAGGTCAGGTCATCTTCCTTCAAAGTTGAAAGAGGCACCTTTCGAAAAGTCTCTGCGCCTTCTTCCAGTACATCGAAGTCCATCGCTTGCGTCTTGAACTCAATATCAGGCGTTTCCACCGGGGAGACCAAATAATAAATACTCATGATCTGGGCATCGATATGGAAGGCAGATTTTTGAAAGAAATCGGTGGTGTAAAAATGATCCAGCACCTCTATTTCAACTCCTGCCTCCTCCCGCCATTCCCTTTTTAGCCCATCTATCGTGCCCTCACCCAGCTCTAAACCCCCGCCAGGGAATTTGGTCATGTAAGTGTCTCTGAAAAACTCATCGCTGAGCAGTACTTTATCGTCCTCATCGATCCAGATTCCGTAGACCCGTATGTTGAACCTGGAAACAGACATGCCTGTCAGGACTTTCTTTTTAAGGCCCCCTTAATATTTTCAGCAGCGCCAACAAGCATGGAGTTCGTACGGGTATAGAGGGCGTACTGCTTCTTCTCCGGGTTGTACCCCTGGATGTATTTTTCAACGCCCGGGATCATCGAACCTTCAAAATCAAATTTGTCTGTGAATTTCGAAGCTTGCTTTATTGCTTCCCAAATGAGCAGGGAATTTGCACCGCTCGATCGCAGCGTTGGATTTCCGCCATTCAGCAAGTAATATGCCCGGTCATGGTCCCAGACGATCAAGGTACCTGCATGCAGATTGCCTTCCGAGTCTTGAGCGGTCAGGAGGACCCCGCTATTATTTTCAATTACTGCATGATATATACTCCTCACCAATTCAAGGCTGAAATCCATCTTCCTGGCCTGGCGTTCGTATGACATCTGACAAAGGGCATAGAGGCCATCCACATCACTGGATTCAGTTATTTGAATTTGGCCCTGCGCCTTTTTGATCTCCCCTTTAATTCTCTGTTTGAAATTCGCGTAAGTGCCATCATGATCTTTGATTCCTGATAGTACATAAGTGTGCAGTACCTCCTTTTTGAACACTGGCTCATCAAACGCGGTTCCAAATACTTCATAATTCATCTGCATGTAGAACTTGTCGTTCTTGGGGAGCATCGACATAAGTTGTGTGGCAGCATTGCTTTGGTCGACTGCCTGACCGAACCAGAATCCAAGAAAAGGCGTCAATCCGGGCATTCCGACGGCTTTGAAAGGCCCTTTACGTTTAACCATATAGACGAAGCAAGCGCTCATTGTTCTGGCTTCTTCAATCAAAATTACATCCCAGGCATCGTTTTCTACCACAGCATCAAGCCACCACGGCTGCATGAAGATGGGGATATCCTCATGGGTGGTAGTAAGGGAGATGTACTTTTCTTTCATAGAATTCATGGACGAATGCAAACACCTACTAAGGCAAATATATGTTATAAATTGAGGGAATACTCTTAAATTTAGCACTGCCTATACCGGTATCCAGCAGTCAAAGCCGCTGGCGACGGCACGCAGAAAGACGCATAAAGAGAGGTCTATGGATGTTCATGTATTGTGTGAGAAAAACTCACTTTTCAGCCAGTTTATTGCGGAAATAAGGGATATAGAGATCCAAAAAGATTCAATGCGTTTCAGGAGGAATTTGGAGCGCATGGGCGAAATATTTGCCTATGAGATCAGTCAGCATTTTGACTATGAACTAAAGAAGGTAACGACACCCTTGGGCGTCGCAGACGCAAAGGTTCCGGCGGAACAGCCGGTGCTCTCCACCATTCTACGGGCAGGGCTGCCACTTCATCAAGGATTGCTAAACTACTTTGATGGAGCGGATAATGCATTTATCTCGGCCTATAGAAAGCACGATGATACAGGGGATTTTGAGATCCATGTTGAATATCTTGCCTCGCCGGGCATTGATGGAAGAACCGTTATCTTATCTGATCCCATGTTGGCAACGGGACAGTCCATGGTTCTATGCTATGAGGCATTGCTGAGGAAGGGAACTCCTGCGCATACACATATTGTAGCAGTGATAGCCAGCGAGGAGGGGTTGGAATATGTGAAAAATAACGTACCTGGAAATACTACACTATGGGTTGGTGTCGTTGATAAAGAACTGGATAGCAACTCTTATATCGTACCGGGATTGGGAGATGCCGGGGATCTGGCTTTCGGTACAAAGACTTAAAATTATGTTTGTGGAGATTTTGGAAATTATCGGATGGCTGTTTTTTGTCATCTTTAAGTTCATCTGGGCACCTGTGGCCCTGGCCGCTACCACGGACTATGCGTGGTGGGAGATACTTGTCATTACCATTGGGGGAGCCTGGCTGGGGATCATCATATTTTTCTATTTCGGTAAAATGATTGTTTCTTTTTTTAACAGGAGACGGAAGAGACTTCCAAGAAGGTTTACAAGGATTAACCGCTTTGTAATACGTATAAAGACCAGGTGGGGACTCACCGGCCTGGTGACTATAATGGGCATCATTTCAGTGCCGTTGTGTTCCCTGATCGCAGCGGCTTATTTTCAGGATAATAAGCGCACAGTACCTGCACTGTTGACCGGTGCAGTGATCTGGGCAGCCAGTCTTACGGTCATTGTCTTCTTGCTTCTGAAGGACAAGGAGCAAGTCATCTAATATTGTTAGATAAAAAAAGCCTTCCCGACCAATGTCAGGAAGGCTTATGCATTTTGTAAAAACGCTACTTACTTTTTCTCCTCGATTTTTTTATCGTCAGACGAAGCAGATGCTTTTGATCCTGGCTTTCCCTGGCAGGATTTTGCCGCCGCGGTTTTACTGCCTTTTGCGCAGCAACCTTTTTTCTTGGCTCCAGCTTTAGCGCAGTTTTTGCTCTTCTTCGCTTTCTTGCAGTTCTTCTTGCAGTTTTCGCCACATTTATGGTCACACGAGGCTTTGTCACAATAAATTCCCGCAGTATTTTCTGTTGAGGCAGTGGCAGTGTATGCAGTTCCTAAGAATGCGAACATTGCGAATAGTAAAAGTGCTCTTTTCATGGTTTTATGATTTATTAGATGTCTTTAATAGAGATAGCTTAACGCCTACTTATCTCATTATATTGGCAAAGATACGAATAATTATTTACCGGAACCTTGCTATCGGGGTTCGGCTGCCTGATACGGCTTGTTCTAATTTCACCAACACTTCCGCATCTAAGGGCAGATATACATCCACCCTGGAACCAAACTTTATGAAACCCAATTGCCCGCCTTGTGTAACTTTTTGTTTCTCCTCTGCATAGTAAACAATTCTTCTGGCTACCGCCCCGGCAATTTGGCGAATGAGAATTTCCCTACCCTGCTCATCCTTTACTACTATCGTTGTTCGTTCGTTCAGGGTTGATGATTTTGGATGCCATGCTACCAGGTATTCGCCTGGATGATATTTTACGTATTGTATCTCTCCTCCTATGGGATACCAGTTCACATGAGCATTGAGAGGCGACATAAATATAGATACTTGTTTTCTCCTGCCTTGAAAATATTCAGGTTCTTCAACTTCTTCAATAACCACCACCTTGCCATCAGCAGGTGCCATGATCAAATTCTCATTTGGCACCAGGGTTCTGTCTGGACTGCGAAAGAACTGCACAATAAGTAAAAAGAACACTACTGAGGCTGCATACCCTACGTTTTGGACCAGCTTATTATCAGGCCATATGAAGTGTACGGCAACATTCAGCACAAGCAGAACTGCCAGTATAGTCAGGATTATCACATAGCCTTCTTTATGAACGGTCATGGCCTGCAGGCAGCTTATTGTAAATAGCGAATATAAGTGTAGACAAATGGAGCAGCGAGGTATACACCGTCAAATCGATCCAATATTCCACCGTGACCTGGTAAAACGGTGCCTGAGTCTTTTACATATACGCTGCGCTTGAACTTCGACTGAATCAAATCTCCCAGATTGGAAAAGAGTACAATAATCCCTGCTACAACCAGCCAGTCACGTTTTCGCAGCTCTGGAAAGAAGCGAACAAGAAAATAAGCGAGTACTATGGAGAAAACTGCTCCCCCAAAACTGCCTTCCCAGGTCTTTTGTGGAGAGACACTCTCAAACAATTTCCGCTTACCTAAAGTTTTCCCCACTAAGTATGCAAACGTGTCATTCGTCCACAGGATAAGAAAAAAACCAATTAGGATATTGGGATTGTAATCATAATTATCTCTCAGTCCGTATGCCGGGGGATAGGACAGATAACTCAGCAGCACCATCGGGATCGACAAATAAAATATACCACTTAGCGTAATTGATATGTTCACCAGCGGGCTTTCCGACTTCCGATAGAGTTCAGCAATTAGGATAAGAAACATCAGCGGCATAATCACGAGTAAATAAACCAAAGGGATCATTCGAAGAATGTACATCGAGCTTATTACAAAAAAGGCGGCACCTGCAATGGTGCCCAGGAGTTTTTGTGGTGCCATGCCGCCTTTTTCAGCCAGTGTGTAAAATTCCCAGAGGCCAAAAGTGGTTATCACAAAAAACAGTCCCACAAACGAAGATCGATCGTAATAAATCCCACCAAGAATTGTTGCGACTATTAGCGAGCCCGTAAGTGCCCTTGTTACCATGTTACTCATAGTAATTTCTTTGTAATCAGGTATTTAGCCTTTATTACATGCTCTCTCCTCACACATAGCTCCAACTCTCCAATTTTAATTGCTGAAGCCTGCTTATCCAACTCAATCGCATGGATATCATTGGTTTCGAGCATAGCCTTGATCATTGCAATAGTGTGAGGATTGTCCGTGCTATATATTGATACCCAGTCTTTCTCCATCCAATCTATAGAATGTGCTGCAAAGTAATTATAAAATTACTGGCTTATATCCTTGTCGAGAAGAAAAACGTAGAGCTCTTTAGGCCCATGAGCACCGAGGATCAGCGTTTTTTCGATATCAGCAGTTCTGCTGGGGCCGGTGATTGTTGTAATGAGTGAAGGTAGCCTGGGATAGCGCAGCTTCATTCCATTGAGTGCTTCTTTGACATGCATCACGATCTGGTTGCTATAGCCAATTACAATATGAGCTGGTGGGAAGGTCGCCATCCTTCGGCCACTAACTTGCCGGGAAGACAACATTATACTGCCGCTTCTTGCAATCAGATATTCGCAATAAGTGATACCGGCATCCATTTGTTCCATTGCGGACTCCTCGCTGGTGAATGCCATTCCTGCCTCCTTCAATAAACGCTGGATATTGGGCTCCTGCGTATGTATATTCTTCCAGTTATTTTCTTGAGCGACGCTTTCGAATGAATTGACAAAGGCAGTAGTGTTTTCGCAGAAAATGAATTTTCCATCACTGGCTGCGAATTGGGTGGCAAAGGCGATATCCATCCCTTTATCGCCTCCCTCAGGTAAATTGTAAATGTTCTTTTTGAAATCCAGTCCTGGATAGAGCTCCGGAGACTGGTCAATGAGTGCCTTTCTTACCTTTTTAAGAACCTTCTCCTTAGAAGTTGCTTGCATTCACAGAATCGTTAATGGCTCAAGAGTTTTGGCCACTTGTGCTACCTCGCTTACTCTTGGTTGCCTTACTCTTCGTATCCCTGCCGTTGCTGTCCTTTTTGGCAGCTTTGGCTAGATCCTTTACCTCTTTCGCACTCGGCTCACCATATGGCCTCTTGCCAATCAACCGAATCAAATCATCCTTGAAGATTACTTCTTTCTTAAGAAGTTCCTGAGCTACTTTCTCGAGATGTGCTTTTTTATCCATCAGAAGTGTCTTGACTCTATCGTATGCGTTCTCAATCAGTTTACGCACCTCAACATCGATGGTTTGTGCAGTGGCCTCAGAGTATGGTTTGGTAAATGAATACTCTCCCTGTTGAGGATCGTAGAAAGAAACATTTCCAACCTTTTCATTCATGCCATAAATCGTAACCATGTTATAAGCCATCTTTGTAATTCTCTCCAGGTCGCTAAGAGCACCAGTGGATATCTTGCCGAATATGATGTCTTCAGCTGCACGCCCACCTAGCGACATGCACATTTCATCCAACAGTTTCTCAGTACGATATAGATATTGTTCCTTGGGTAGGTATTGTGCATATCCCAAAGCGGCAATGCCTCGGGGCACAATGCTCACTTTTACCAGCGGATCTGCGTGTTCCAGGAACCAGCCTGCAACGGCATGACCTGCTTCGTGATAAGCAACGATTTCTTTCTCCTCCTTGGAAATCAATTTGGTTTTCTTCTCAAGGCCTCCAATGACTCTGTCAATAGCACTCTGAAAATCATCCATGTCGATTGTTTTCTTATTAGATCTAGCTGCAATTAACGCGGCTTCATTACACACATTCGCGATGTCCGCTCCTACAAACCCAGGAGTTTGTGTTGCAAGCTCCTTAGCTTTAAGTCCTTTTTTAACCGTCAATGGTTTAAGGTGAACCTTGAAAATTCCAGTTCTACCGTTCAAATCTGGTTTGTCGATCGCAATCTGCCGATCAAACCTACCAGGCCTTAACAAAGCAAAATCCAATATTTCGGGGCGGTTTGTTGCTGCGAGTATGATCACACCAGAATTGGTGGAAAATCCATCCATTTCTGATAAGAGTGAATTCAGGGTATTCTCCCTTTCATCATTTGCACCTGAAAATTGGCCCTTACTTCTTGAACGCCCTATTGCGTCAATCTCATCGATGAAAATAATACAGGGCGCTTTTGCCTTCGCCTGGTTAAATAAGTCCCTGACCCGGGCTGCACCTACCCCGACAAACATTTCAACGAAGTCTGATCCGGATAAAGAAAAGAAAGGAACTTCAGCTTCGCCCGCTACAGCTTTAGCGAGCAAGGTCTTTCCTGTTCCAGGAGGACCTATAAGAAGTACCCCTTTGGGAATCTTGGCCCCTAGCTTCGTAAATTTATCAGGATGCTTCAAAAACTCAACGATCTCAATAATCTCCTCTTTTTCCTCTTCAAGGCCTGCTACATCTTTAAATGAGATATTTACTTTGCTATTCGCGTCGAAGAGGGTAGCTTTAGATTTACCGATATTGAAGATTCCACCGGCTCCGCCTCCAGCACCGCCACCCATTCTGCGCATCACAAACACCCATAGAAACACCATTATCCCTATCATAAAAAGCCAGCCTATAGCCCCACTATAATCTTCCCGGTTTTCACTATCCGGATGAATTTTATTATAATTATCTCCATAGGTATCCTGAGCAAATTTCAGATTTGCATAAAACTGGTCTATGGAGGATATTTCAAAGTAATAGTGCGGACCGAGATTGATTCCGCTACCAATGGAATGCCTGCTAACATCGTTGTACTTCGAGTCAGAGAGTTTATCCCTTTTTATATAAATCTCAACTTTCTGTTTATTGACAATAATCAGGCGATCTACCTCCTGCGTAGCGAGCATTTCACTTTCAAACTTTGCCCACCCAACCTTTTTCGCTCCTGATCCGCCAAACAGAAAAGTTGACGCCAAGATTATAAGTAGGATCGCTCCGTATACCCAGTAGACATTGAAGTCTAACCTGGGTTTATTGGAGCCGTCTGAATTGGACTTGCCGCCTTGATTGCCCTGTTGCTGATCGTTTTTTCCCTTGTCTTTCTGTCTCACCTTAATTCTCCTTCTTTATACAGCTCTACGTTTATACAGCTCTACGTTCAGCGTTAAAATATGTTACTTCTGCATCTGCCCATAACCCTTCAACATTGTAGAAGTTTCTAGCTTCTGGCTGAAAAATGTGTACCACTATATCAACGTAATCCAACAAAATCCATTGCATGTTTTCGAAACCTTCCTTATTTAACGGATTGTCGCCCAGAATGTTCTTTACCTCTTCAACCACAAAGTCCGCTATTGACCTTACCTGAGTATTGGAGCTGCCTTGGCAAATAATGAATTTATCACAAATGGCCCCTTCAGCTTTTCTAAGATCCAATGAAACTAAGTCTATTCCCTTTCTCTCCTGGATGCAATTGATGATAATATCAACTAAATTTGGAAAATCCTTGCCAGAATCAATGGTTTTGGAATAAGCTACCGGGGTTTTAATCATTTATAATAAAAAGTTTCAGGTACAAAAGTAAGTAAATCTCTCGATGCTTTCAGATATCTTTGTCATCGGTAATAGCACAATCAAATTAGATGCCATTGCATCTACGAACGATTATATGCGTGAATTACTGACAAAAGGGGACAAAATTACCGAGGGAACGGTCGTAATAGCAGAAAATCAGCATGGTGGCAAAGGTCAGCGGGGTAATAAATGGGTTTCTGAACCCGGGGCCAACCTGACGTTTTCTATTGTATTATATCCGAAATTTCTTCGGCCTTCTGATCAGTTTGAACTTTCCAAGGCAATATCACTTGGTATAGTTAGTTACCTGGCAGATACGCTACCTGTCAATCTGTCAGAAATCAAGGTCAAATGGCCCAATGACATATATGTACGATCGGAAAAAGTGTGTGGAATATTGATAGAGAATTTAGTAAGTGGAAATAGGCTGACACATTCAATAGTAGGAATTGGACTAAATGTCAATCAGAAAATTTTCGACAAAAGTTTATCCAATCCCAGTTCGATGAGGCTGTTGAGCGAAACGGAGTATGATCTGTCTCTTACACTAAACGGTTTGTGTCATTGTCTGGATAGACGATATATAGATTTGAGAAATAATTCCACGCAGCGAATAAATAACGAATATTTGAGTGCACTATACAGATTTGAAGAGTTCTGGGATTACGAAATAAAAGGAGTGCCAGTTCGTGCTCAAATTGTGGGTGTTTCGGAAACTGGGGCTTTGATAGTGGAGGATGAATATGGCAAGCAGGTGCATTGCAATTTTAAGGAAGTCGTTTTTTCTTGACTAAATTTGCAATCAGAATTTAAGATGAAAAAATTCAATATACCCGAGTTTTACAAGAGTCCGATTATCTCCCGGATCAAGGAGATGCGCAAGCTTCAGGATCCTAGAAAAAAGGACTTTTCTCCAACATTGCTTGATTTTGGGCCAGTGCGTTTTCTGGTAGCGCGTCATTTTGGATTTTGCTATGGTGTGGAGAACGCCATCGAGATATCCTACCAAGCACTGAAGGAAAATCCCGGCAAGAGAATTTTCTTGCTAAGCCAGATGATCCACAATCCCACTGTAAATAATGACCTGCAAAAGAGAGGCATTAGTTTTATTATGGATACGGAGGGAAACCAGTTTATTGACTGGGAGTCACTTCGGGCTGATGACATTGTAATCATTCCTGCCTTTGGAACGACATTAGAAACCGAAGGGAAGTTGAAGGACATTGGAATAGAGACCTATAAGTACAATACAACTTGTCCATTTGTTGAGCGGGTGTGGAACAGGACGGAGCAGCTAGGCGATGAGGATTTCACTGTCATCATTCATGGAAAGCACAACCATGAGGAAACCAGAGCTACATTTTCGCATAGCAATAAAAAAGCACCTTCCATCATAGTTAAGGATTTTACCCAGGCTAAGGAGCTCGCAGCAGTAATTATGGGTGAGACGAGTCGGAAGGAGTTTAATGAGGTGTTTGAAGATCGTTGTTCGGAAAACTTTGATCCGGAAAAAGATTTGGAGAGAATAGGAGTGGTGAATCAAACGACCATGCTGGCAACAGAAACACTGGAGATTTCCACATTTCTTAAAGCAACAATGAAGAAGAAATTCGGGGCAGAAGATATAGATAATCGCTTTGCAGATACCCGGGATACTTTGTGTTATGCTACCAACGACAATCAGGAATCAACTTATGGGTTACTTAAACACGATGCGGATTTAGCCATTGTGGTAGGAGGGTACAACAGCTCCAACACTTCTCATTTGGTTGAGCTGATTGAAGAGAAGCTGCCTACCTTCTATATTTCAAGGGCCAACGAAATTATGTCAAAAGACAAGGTTCGGCACTACGATCATTATGCTGATAAAATGATAATCAGTGATTCCTTCATTCCAAATAAGGAGCGCGTGGATATTATCTTAACCAGCGGCGCATCCTGCCCAGATACGATGGTCGAGGAGGTGTTGCAGTGTGTATTGGAATTTTTCGAATCTGCCCGATCCACCGACGATGTGATGGAGGAGTTAGAAGTAGGGTCCGTGTAGGCACTATGTCCTCTGTTCTACCAGCTTCAGCATGAAGTTCAGCTGATCTTCCTCACTCAGGTCAGAATTGTCGAGTACCACCGCATCATCCGCTTGAACCAAAGGACTGTGTTTCCGATGGGTGTCCTCGTAATCTCTGCTCAATACATTTTCCTTAACGTCGTCAACTGATACATGCAGGCCTTTAGCCTGCATTTCGTCATACCTTCTTTTTACTCTTACCTCGATAGAGGCGGTCATGAATACTTTTAATTCGGCATCGGGAAATACCACGGTGCCAATGTCCCTTCCTTCCATTATTACTCCCTTTTCTTTCCCCATTTTCTGCTGCATCGCGACCATCTTCTCACGCACCTCTTTGATAATACTGATCTGTGAAACATGGTTGGAGATATCCATGCCCCGTATAGTTTCTTCTACATTAACTCCATTCAGGTAAGCATCGGACTCCTTTGATTGTTCAGAATGTTGAAAGCTGATGCTGATGTCATCAAGTTGACCGACAAGCGATTCCTTATCTACCTGATCATTCTTGATGATACCATTTTCCAAGGCGTACAAAGTCACACATCTGTACATCGCGCCTGTATCTACATAGCTATAGTCTATACTCATCGCCAGCGTCTTTGCAAGTGTGCTCTTTCCGCAGGATGAGTACCCGTCGATCGCTATTGTAATTTTATTCACTTTTTGCAGGATCAAGGGTTGGATCTGGCATTGCACCAGTAACGGGGTCAGTAGGCGTATCCTTGGACTTGAAGTCTGAGAGGGACGTTCTTATGGTGAATTGGTTGGAGCCTCCCGCGAGATGAAACGAAGAGCGGCTATAAGAAAAGTCAAATTTAGATATTTTCATGCCCACGCCAATGGAAAAGCCTGCCGTTCCCTTCTTAGTTATGTTCTTAAGCTCTTTTCGTTTGAGATAGTTGTATCCTAAGCGTACATGAAAGTTGTCTGTTATGACCAGCTCCGTTCCGAAGACAGCGTGACTTAACAGTTTGTCTGTGAAACCAGAGACATTGCTTCCAATCTTCTGGAACAGCAGCGTGTCCTCCTCAGCTGGCTCTAAAGAGGTGGAAGTGAGATTCGGATTCACATAGGTAAGGTCCCATTTTTCCAAATGCTGGGCGTGTAACATTAAACGAAATGGTGCATGAAGCAATTTCTTGGTAATGCCCGCCTGAACTTCAAATGGAAGCGGTTCGCGGCTGTCTGGAATGTAGGGCTTGATCTGCGTACCGAGATTTTTAATAACCAAAGCCACTACGTAATCACTCTTCTTGTTGTAATAGGTTCCCGCTAGGTCGATAGCTACTCCAAACGACGAGTAATCGAAATGATACGAAGAGTTGATAAATTTGAAATTGGCTCCGATAAAAAACATAGAGTCCAGCGTTCGCTCTTCACTGGTTCCAACATTGATTTTTGGTGATACCGCAGTACCCCATCCAAGGTTAACGACCAGATCTTGCGCGGTGAAAAGTCTTAAAAACAAGCCCGTCTCATCATACTCTTGAAAAGTACCATAGTGCATATATTGTATTCCACCACTAAAGCTACCGAACTTTTTGTGGGTGTATGAATACATACTGGATGCGATTTTAATGTCTGACACGTGGTCCATGTAGCTAACCACGAGATGATTGTGCATGGTTTCATTGAGCAGGGAAGGGTTGTACCAGGCCATATCAAGATCATCATCTTTGATTGCTAATACGGTTCCCCCAAGGCCAGAAACACGCGCAGACGTAACCAGGTTCAATGATTCATATGAATTGTCTCCTCCAATCTGGGCTCTTGAGCTGAGGGCAAAACATAAAATGATCGCAGTAACGAAACTTGATCTACAGGCAGATAACATCTGGATTGTGGTTTGCTGCAACTTAACTGAAATCCGGAAAGAATGTTGCTCAAAACCCGGGAATTTGGTCCGATTGATGTTCATTTATGGCTATAAAATCAAAAAAATTGTAGCTTTGTCCGTGATCAGATGAATAGCGTTTTACCGAATCAAAAGTAGAAAAAGGAAACGGGAATCACCGTTTGATTTAGCTGGAAAATCCTTTCGCTTGGACTAGCAAATTGGATGAAGCGGCAAATTGATAAGAAGATTATGAAACTCGGAATAAAAATTGGATTGTGGTTAGTCGTGTGTCTATTGGCCTTTTTGGTGTACAACAGCATAGCGAGCAAGATCAACTTTGAGGAGGAAACGAAAGAAAGAAGAGCGCAGGTAATACAAAGGTTGAAGGACCTGAGAGTCGCTCAGTTGGCCCACAAGTCGGTCAACAGCTCGTACGCCAAGACGTTTGAAGACCTGTTGAACTTTGTTAAACTAGATTCCTTCCCGGTAATCAAAGCAATTGGAACAGTTCCTGACACATTATCAGAGGAAGAAGCAGTTCAAATGGGTATAGTATCTCGTGATACTTCTTATATAAGTGTTCAGGATTCTATTTTTTCCCCACGCTATTTGGAAGGACGCCCGGGTTTTAGCTTTGATAATTTGCCGAAGATTCCATTCGGCACAAATGGCGAAGTTTTCGAGTTCGAGGCTGGAGAGATTGAAAAGGGAAAGGTGAAGGTAAAGGTATTCAGAATATTCGCAAAGTTTGCGATTATTTATGCCGGATTAGACACTGAGAATGAGGCAATAGACCTGGAAGATGGCTTAGGGGTAGGATCTATGTCCGAGCCTTCAACCAGTGGAAATTGGGGTGAGTAATGTGCCCCGACCTATATTCTGTTACCGGCAACAAATCCACTAATTCTTCTTCTGGTGCTGTCTCTTCTGGTGGTAAGTGTCAGGTCGACGAAACCTTTGATCTCAGGAAGTCAGCGTCTTATCACTTGTCTTTTGAGCTAAGTCCTCGAACCATCTCATTTTGTGTGTTGGACACACTGAGCAATAAATACATAGCGCTGTACCAGGAAGAAATTGCAAATGAGGGATTGGATAAGGCAGGCACTCAGTTGCTGACTTTACTTCAAACCCAAGAACTATTGAGCGCGAAATATAAGTCGTCTAGCATCATCATGGTAAGTGAGCAGTTCACAACAGTGCCTGAAGCTATTTTCAATCCCGCCAAAGCACGCACATTTCTGGATTTTAACATTGAAGGAACTGAAAGAGGTATCAAGGGCATTGAGGTATTATCGGATAAGATGAAGAGCATTGACGCACACAGTGTTTATGCATTGTCAGGTACAATGTTAACCAACTTGCGGTCGGCGCTTGTAGGTGTATCCATTCTTCACCACACAACTTCCTTGCTTGATACCCTATTGAGACTTTATAAGAACCAGAACCAGGAAATTTGCTTTTTGCACGTACAGAAGGGAATATTCTCAATCGTGGTTATTAAGGGGAATGACTTAAAATTATGCAACAACTTCCTTTACAATTCAAAGGAAGACCTCGTCTATTATACATTGTTTGTCTTTGAGCAGCTAAAGCTAAATCCTGAGTCTGTCGATACTGTATTGCTAGGCGAAATTGACAAAAGCACAGAGGAGTACGCAATCATCTACACCTACATCAGAAATTTGAGGTTTATTGATCGCAACCAGGGATTTAACTATAGCTATGTGCTTGATTCTTTGCCACCTCAGTACCATTTCAACCTCTTCAGTCAGTACCATTGCGTATCATAAGTGGGTATCATAAGGGCCGCAGAATAACCGCTCCTTCACAGCTGTCTGTTCGGCCTACCACTGATGCAGCTAAGGAAAGCTTGTTCAATATTTTGGCAAATCATTTTTACTTTCCCAATATTTCTTTTCTGGATCTCTTTGCGGGAACAGGCAATATATCATATGAAGCTGCCTCCAGGGGGTGTACGGACATTACGGCTGTAGATCAAGAATATAAATGCACTGGTTTTATCAAGAGCACCGTTTCTGATTTTGAAATGGAGGGCTTTCAAGTGGTAAGGAATGATGTTTACAAATACCTGCAAAACCTAAACAGGACTTTTGATATCATTTTCGCGGATCCTCCGTATATGAGCCCGGATACTGTTAATGTCCATCAGATTGTATTTGAACGAGATCTGCTTAATAAGGGAGGATTTTTGATAATTGAACATGGGAAGGAAGAAAAATTCGACAATTTGCCGCACCTGAAGGACAAGAGAGAAATTGGCAATGTGAATTTTAGTATCTTTAATCGATGAAAAAAACAGCTCTATTCCCGGGATCATTTGATCCGGTAACAATCGGTCATGTGGATATTGTGAACCGTTCGCTATCCCTTTTTGACAATATTGTAATTGGCATTGGGGTTAATTCCTCCAAGAAATCGATGTACTCAATAGAAAAGAGAAAGGGATGGCTTGGTAAGGTGTTTGAGGATAAAGAGAAGGTAAGTGTTCAACAATATGAGGGGCTTACAGTTGACTTCTGTAATGAAATAGGCGCAATGTTCATTTTAAGAGGGCTGCGCACATCAGCTGACTTTGAATTTGAAAGGGCAATTGCTCAGATGAATAGGTCAATGCACGGGGATATTGAGACCGTATTTATTCTTTCGTCACCAGGGCTATCTGCGGTAAGTTCTACAATTGTAAGAGAGATAATAAAGAATGGAGGTGAAGCATCTAAATTTGTACCTGCAGGGATCGACCTGTCGTTGGGTTAGCCTTCTTTGCGTTGCATGTCTTTCCTTCTTCCTGCCCGAATCAGGGTCTGGTCAAACAGTAATTCGCGGAAGCGCCCCGGCCTATGCCGGTTCTACAATTTCAATTAGGGGCTACCACAACTATATAACATACACAACAAAGGTGCTTGCCTCCTCTCCGATAGGAAAGGACGGCACTTTTGAACTTAAGTTAGATGAACCTCACGCTGAAGTGCTTTTATTGGCAATGGAATACATGGAGCTTAATTTTTATGCCATTGAAGGGAAAGTCTATGAAGTGAAGATCGAAGAATTTGACCTGCCTGCAACGCACCCGCAATTGATAATAGTTAAGGGGCCTGAGGGAGACTTAAACAAGTTGGTGCCGGAGTTTGATGATACGCTCTTGTCCTTAACGGATGACTATTACCCCTATATAGTTAAGAATATCAAAAGGAATAAGGTGGATAGCGTTTTCGATTCCCTCGGAGCAATTAGCAAGAAGAACGCTGGCTCATTTATGCAGGTCCATGTCGATTATAAGATTGCACTTGTAAAGCAGATCACAAATAAAAAGAGGATATCTCAATTTGAAAAGGAATACATAATTGACAGGCCAGTCAGAGAAGATCATATCACTTACGTGCAATTTATCAGGCAGTACTTCTCTAACTACCTTTCTACATTGGGTTCTGAATCGCATGTAAATTCGCTTGAGAATCTTATCAATACAAAAAAAGATGTTCTGGGAATACTTGATTTACTGAAGGCAGATCAGCGATTGGCCAATGATACTTTGCGAGAGCTGGTACTCCTCAATGGCCTTTATGAGCTGTACACTGCACCCGGTTATAGGGAGCAGATGGTCTTGGATTTGCTTGATTCGCTGGCGGCTAAAAGTAAAATTGCTGCCCACGTTGAGATGGCCAGAAATATTAGAAATAGCCTTTCACATCTCCGAAAGGGAACGATAGCACCTGATTTTGAACTCCTGGATGCCCACGGTGTGAAGAGAAAGCTGAGCGATTTTGAAGGGCAGTACGTATATCTGAACTTCTGGGCGCATACCTGTCCACCCTGTTTTAAGGAGATCGAGGTCCTTATTGACTTAGCTGAGAAATATGGTAATAAGGTGGTTTTTGTGAATATCTCTCTGGATAAATCAGAAACTAAAAGGAAGCAGTTTCTTAGTGGATATGACCTTCATCATCCGCTGTGGCAGGATCTATTCACAAACGAGAGTGAAACGATAAAGGCAGCATATAAAATTGAATCACTACCGAGTTTTGTACTCATCGATAAAGAAGGGAGGATACTAAAAGCTCCTGCGGAGCCTCCTAGTGGAAATATTGAAAAGACCTTTAGTAATGTCTTGCTGCAAAAAGAGGACAATTCCACAATCACAGACCCAGGAGGTCACTAGTGCAGACCAGATAGGATATCGTCGATGGAGCCATAGGTATTGGTCCTGACTTCTTTAATTTGTTCCAGATTCATCCATTCAACCTTCTCAATTCCCTCATCTGTTTGAGGCTTCAACGTTGCTGAGCCAGTGTAACCCATATTGTACCACTGACTGACCTTCAGTACTTTAACGCCATTCATCTCGTAGGTGTGGAAGGTGGTTTGGAGTTTAGCTCCCAATGTCAAATTGGCAAGCCCACATTCCTCCTCGACTTCCCGTAGAGCAGCATCTTCCAGTTTTTCATTCACTTCCAATTTGCCTTTGGGAAGGTCCCATCTCCCATTTCTGAAGATCAGGAGGTATTCGTTCTTTTCATTTTTGACCAACCCTCCTGCCGCTTGAATTAATGTGTATCCGTTGCAGAAGGCATTCCATAGGGCATCCAGGTCTGAATGGAAGATCATAAGGCTCAAAATATGCTCCTCTTCCTCCAGTGCCTGAACCCCGTAGTATATTTGTTCTTCACTATGGAATTTCAACAAGAGGCTGGTTTCATACTCTTGATATTTGGCGAAATTGTCGACCAGGTACAGGGGCTTATCCTTAACGAATATTTTATACATTTGCCGCATGATTTTCAGTGAGAAGGTAGCGTCGGAAGTAGCCAGGTCACTACTACAAATTAAGGCAATAAAACTTCAACCTACAAACCCCTTCACATGGGCGTCAGGCGTGAAATCCCCGATATACTGTGACAATAGGAAGATCCTTTCCTATCCCGACATCCGCAGCTATGTTAAAAGCCAATTAGCGGTTTCCATCAACGAGAAATTTGAAAAACCAGACGTCATTGCCGGCGTGGCAACTGGAGGTATCGCACATGGCGCACTCGTCGCTGAAGAAATGGGACTTCCGTTCGTGTACATCCGTTCAAATGTTAAGGCCCACGGCTTGAACAATATGATTGAAGGAGAACTCGTGCAAGGCAAGAAGGTTGTTGTTGTTGAAGATCTGGTATCCACAGGTGGCAGTAGCCTGAAAGCAGTTGATGCTATCAGGGCAGAAAACTGCCAGGTGCTGGGAATGACTGCTATATTCACATACGGGTTTGATATAGCAAAAGAAAATTTCGAAAAATCTGATTGTGAGCTGGTAACCCTGTCTCACTATGATATCCTTATCCAAGAGGCATTAAAGGAGAACTATATTGAAGAAAAGGATTTCGAGTTGCTCCAAACCTGGAGGAAGAACCCGGGTTGGATTAAACTCGAGAGTTAAAGTGTAATAAAAGCTAGTTATGGTAACTATAGAAAGCGATAGAGTAGAAGTAAGTAATTCCGTGGCAGATACATTTGTGTTTTTATCAGATTTCAATAATTATGAGGGTTTGATGCCAGATCAAATTACAGGATGGGAATCAACTGAAGATGAGTGTTCATTCAATATTAAGGGAATGGCAAGTATCGGTATGAAAATCGATGAAAAAGTGGATGGTAAGGAAATTCGCATTAAATCAACCAATAAGTCACCTTTCCGATTTGATTTGACCTGCTTTCTGGAAGGAGAAGGAGATACGTGTAGCGCTTACATGGTTTTTGAATCAGATTTGAACCCCATGTTACAGATGATGGTCGAAAAGCCATTGGAAAGTCTTTTTAATCACATTGTCCAAAGGTTGAAGGCGAATTTTGAAGGAGCCTGAATACCCCACCTACTATTTCTAGAATATTAAAGCACTCCTGCTTTAATTTCCAGATATATTTCTTACCTTTGCGCCCCGAATAACACAATATGTTGTTCTTGGGGTATCGGCGCTCCTGAAATATGTTTAACCTCTTCCGTGAAAGCCGGCAAAGTCACGGAATACAAAAGTGCACCCGGGTGGACAGGTATGCGCCCAGAAGTTCAGATATACGTACTGCCCTTCAAAATCGCTCAGCTTTCTCTTCAC
>JYMV01028849.1_pt1 | contig 30805 bp, 20 predicted proteins | sample 338911 | NCBI WGS metagenome assembly JYMV01 (sample SAMN03354496, study PRJNA234377) | hydrothermal vent metagenome | biome: Deep sea; feature: Hydrothermal plumes at the Eastern Lau Spreading Center, Western Pacific Ocean; material: Seawater | place: Tonga | collected 2009 | depth 2000 m m
GAGAGCTTGAAGCCGTGGACAGCCTCATATGGGAAAAATGCGGCATCAGTAGTTCCTCGTTGCAAACTTTCGTGGGCCTTAGGTGCAGACATCGCTACGGGAACAGCACCAAGGCTTTTGGCAATCAATACGCCACCGCCACCAACTCTGATTTTAACGCCTTTAAGGTCCTCAAGTGTTTTAATTTCTTTTTTACTATGGAGGAGGCCGGGGCCGTGAACGAAAGCTGCCATTAATTTAGCACCTTTGAATTCCTCTTTTTCGAAACCGTGTTTGGCATACCACTTGGCGAAACCAACGCTTCCAGTTTCAGAATTTTTTGTGGCGAATGGTACTTCCGCCATGCGATAAAATACAAATCTACCGGGTGTATATGCCGCAACATGCATTATCATGTCGCGAACACCATTCACCGCTAGATCAAATTGTCCAGGAGGCTTGGCTAAGGGTCCTTTATCAATAGAAACTTTAATTTTCCCGCCGCTCGCCTGTTCGACGGAATCTGCGAAGGCCCGTGCCGTTTTAGTCCAATGGTGTACCGGTGGTAACCAGTTTGCAAATTTTAGTGTGATTTCTTGGGCCGATGTCGGAACGGATGCCATAATTGTTCCGATAGCGACAGCGCCACTTAAAATATAACCTTTATTAATATTCAACATAAATTGTCTCCCTTTCTTGGTAATGCAAAAACAATTTGCCGCACCAACTTATATAAGAATGACCTCTCCATTTTGAGCTGGGACTTGGACACATACTAGCAAGGCAGCTTTGTAAACGCCAAGCATTCTTTAACCCAGATTAACAATTAATCTATAAATTTCATAATGTTGTGGTGCATGATGGCATAAAATAGGCATCCAATCGTTTTGTGTTGTACGAGCGAACCTTTCAATTCAAATCAAATAAAGAATTATTTGACTTGCTGAACTCTGGGGGAGGCGTTTTTCATGTCCCCATCCCAGCGTTTGGCGAAGTCGGTCTCAATCGCAAATTGATCGAGTATGCGTACGACAATATGGTTGATCATATCGTCCAACGTTTTAGGATGATTATAAAATGCAGGTATAGGTGGGAGAATGGTGACACCCATGCGAGATAATTTTAGCATATTTTCTAAATGAATATCATTTAAGGGTGTTTCTCTTACGACTAATACTAAAGGCCGACGCTCTTTCAGGATCACATCCGCAGCTCGGTGAACCAGATGTTCACCAAACCCATTTGAAATGGCTGCCACTGAACGAGTTGAGCAAGGTACGATTACCATGCCTTCTGTCATAAAAGAACCAGAAGATATTTGAGCTCCCATATCCCCAGGACCGTAATAGACATCAGCTAGGTCTCTGAGATTTTCCACGGTCAGGGAGGTCTCGTGTTCCATGGTACGCTGGGCCCATTTACTAGCGATTACATGAGTTTCAACATCTGACTCTTTTAATGCCTCGAGAAGTCGTATGCCAAACACAGAGCCGCTGGCGCCTGTCATGCCGATTATCATTTTTCTTGATGCCATGGTTATTCTTGCTCAATCAAGTTCTGGTGTCCTACGTTTAAAGAGGTGGATTATGCAACTCGTCTATTACCATACACCTATATAGACTGGCCGCTTACTATTATTTGCTAGGGCATGTTTTGCTCTCATTTTCATATAATCGTTATCGCGAGTAGTGCGCGTACGGCGTCTGCGCAGTGATTCAAACATTAAATCTCTCATTTCCTGAAGGATAGTGTTGTAGGCTTGATCCTCGCCAAGATCACATAATTCCTCGGGGTCATTTTTCATATCGAAGAGTTCCGGACGGAAACTTTCATGGAATATATATTTCCAGTCTTCTGTTCTAATCATGGTAGCACGTGCTTCGTGGGCCTCAAGACCAAGGTCCCAAAATGCAATTCGGGAGGCATACTCCGATTCACTAACTACGTAGCTTCTCCAGTTCTTGGGGTTCTCGCCATGTAACAATGGTAATAGTGATCTCCCTTCCAGTATGTGGTTGGGAATGTTGCCTCCGGCAATGTCAATTAAGGTTGGAACGAGGTCTATCGACTCAACTAGTCGATCATCGACTTTGCCGCGGGAGACGTCAGATGCCACACTTGGTTCATACACAATGAACGGAATACGGACACTTTCTTCATGAAATAGTTCTTTCTCTCCGAGCCAGTGGTCTCCAAGGTAGTCCCCGTGATCACTTGTGAAAATGATTACGGTATCATTCATACGACCGCTATCTTCCAAAAATTTTAACAGCCGTCCCATATGGTCATCTATCTGCTTTATGAGCCCCATATAAGTAGGGATAACATTTGCCCGGACTTCTTGGCGTGAGAAAGTCCTGCTATCTTCTCGTTCCATGTATAACTTCATCAAGGGATGGGGATTTTCCCGCTCTTTTGGGTGACGATTGACGGGCTTTATATCATTGTGACCGTACATCGAGTGGTAGGGTGATGGCGCGATGTAGGGCCAATGCGGTTTAATATAGCTGAGATGAAGGCACCAAGGGTCTTCAGCAGCTTCTTCAATGAATTCCATTGCTTTATTAGTCATGTAGGCTGTTTCAGAATCTTTTTCGCTCACCCTTGCTGGCAAATGACTGTGGCGCAAATACCAGCCTGAGAGAAGTTCACCGTGTGGACCCTCGGCAGAATTTGCAAAATCATGCCATGGGTTTTCGCTTTCATACCCTATAGAGCGGAGGTAGTTATTATACGCGAAATCAGGAGGCGGGAAGTCATCATTCCCCCAAAGCCCGTCATCTCTCTCATATGGTTCGAAACCACATTCACTCAGTTGGATGCCTATATCAGATTGAGGATCAATTCTGAGCCGAGCCATACCTTCTTGATCGGCAACCATGTGGGTTTTACCTACCAAAGCAACTCTGTATCCCAATGGCTTAAGATAGTCACCAATCGTTTTTTCGTTAAGATTCAGAGGTATTCCATTCCAATTGGCACCATGAGTAAATGCATAGCGGCCTGTATAGAAATTCATGCGAGATCCCCCGCAAATAGGAGCTTGACAGTAGGCGCGTGTAAAAAGGACCCCTTTTGAGGCTAATTCATCGATGTGAGGTGTTTCCAAACGATCGTGCCCCATGCAGGATAGATAGTCCGCTCTCAATTGATCGCACATGATAAAAAGAAAGTTTTTTTTATTCGCCATAATTTATAAGAATTTTGTTTGTTGGTAAGTTCTGAGGGGGGAGTCGGGAAATCCGATCAGGAAGAGAAGTGGGTACTCATGCGTTGCCACGTTTTTCCCGCCACAGTCCCAGCTTTGTTTGAACTACCTTGTCAGAAAAACTGAATACCACGGCCTCCTCGTTAGTCTCAAATTGATGTGGATACCAGCAGGGGACTACAATCACATCGCGTTCTTTCCAATCAAAAACTTTAGTCTCTTTTCCCTTTCCAATGTATACCTTCCCGCTACCTTCCACGGGCGAATAGATTAGGCTTTCCGTACTTTGATAAATTTCGGATTTAAAGTTTTTGGGAAGCAATTGAAGGAAGGTAGAGATCGTTGCCATTGCCGGGCCACCTGAAGTGGGGTCAATATATTCCATCTTCAAACCATGGTAGGGGTCAAGTTCTGTACTATTACGAAGCTTCTCCAAAGTTTCACGTGAACGGTCGTAGGGATAAGAAAAGATAGGAGAGTTCAGATCTTCTGGGAGCATGTTAATAGGGCGCATGTTATTCCCGTACCTTTCCAAACTATCTCCAGGGGGTGGCCCATCGGGAAAACGCTCCTCAGGATAATGTTCTACAAATATGGAACCAATCACACGAACTAACGGGATATCCAGTCCATCCAGCCAAACAACAGGTTCGCGACCCTCATGACCATGGTCGTGCCAAGTCCACGAAGGTGTTATTACAAAATCGCCGGGCTCCATATAGGTTTTTTCTCCGTTGACTGCGGTGTATGCACCTGAGCCTTCTATAATAAACCTAAGGGCCGCAGGGGAATGGCGATGTGCTGGTGCCACTTCGCCAGGCATGATTAATTGCAGGCCGCCATACATGGATTCTGTTATGGAGCAGTTTCCAGGTAGACCGGGGTTTTCCAACATTAGCACACGGCGTTCTGCCTCTGCCGCTGAAATAACGTCTGCAGAATCGAGCAGGAGTGAACGGAGAGCTTCATAATTCCAATGATGAGGTACAGACTTAACTTTTGGTTCGGGAGTAAGGAGATGGCTAAGATTTTCCCAAAGAGGAGCCATATTGTGTTCTTGTATTTGAGCGTAATATTCCTCACGTTCATTAGGGACGTCTGCTAAATCCTTGTGCGCATCCATTTTTTATTCTCCCAATGCAAAAAAGGCTGCTAGCTTTTTATCATTTCTACTCTATTCTCAGGATACTGTCAGCACCAGATATTTGATGGTTACGGGATTTCCTCCGATCTTATATATATTAAATTTGCGATGTCCTGGCATAATAGGATAACAACAGGGTCTGCAACACTTTGGATTAGTCTGTAAAAGAATTGAGTTTAATTAAACGTCGACTATGACCCAAAGACAAGTTTCTCAACAATCCGAAATTAGTTCTTGGAAAAAAATATTTACGGGACGCTTGGGCATTTACACCTTAGTGCTCAACCTAGCCATTGCACTATTTGGTATAGATATTTTTGTCATTTCCACAATCATGCCGACGATTGTTGCGGATATCGGTGGTGCTCAGTTCTATTCCTGGACGGTGATGCTCTATATGGTGGGTTCCATTATAGGATCTTCAAGCGCCGGACCGGTAAAAGAGTTGTTCGGGCGACGGAGTGGTTATGTTTTTGCTGGATTGTTATTTGCCATCGGTAACTTAGGCGCATTTTTTGCGCCTGATATGGTCATACTATTAATTTGGCGACTGGTTCAAGGATTGGGTGGAGGACTGATGGTTTCTCAGTCTTTCGGCTTGGTGGGAGACGTGTTTCCAAGCGAATTGAGAGTCCGAATACTATCAATGATCTCGACAACCTGGGGATTGGCAACAATAATCGGGCCAGGGTTTGGGGGAATATTCGCGGAATTTACGATCTGGAGGGCCGCTTTCGCTTGTGTAGTACCTTTAGGTTTAGTTTTTGTTTTATTGGCATGGCGTTTCATTCCCTCGTCGGCCGGAAAAGGCCTGACAAAAAAATCTATTTCTATATTTCCAATCTATCGTTTGGCAGGGTTGGGCGGCTCTATTCTATGCGTTGGATTTTCTTCTCAGTTCGAAGAAACATTTATACGTGCTGCTCTTATATTAGTTGCGATAGGCGCAGTCGTTCTTGCATTTCGCCGCGATACAATTTCAGACAATCCAATTTTTCCAAAAAAAACACTCGTTATTAATTCGGAGATTGGTTCGGCTTATTGGATCATACTTTTAACCACGATGTCGTTTGTATTTGGGACAATTTATGTAACTCTTTATCTGCAGGTAATTCACAATCAGGCGCCGCTCGTTGCCGCCTATATCCATGCACTGATGTCGTTGTCTTGGACCGCTAGCTCCTTAATGGTGGCCAGTATTTCGGGGAGACCGATATGGTGGGTGATTATTGGGGGGGTATTTTTAATTTTAGTTGGCATCGTTTTACTTGCTATTTGGGCCGTATCTGGTTCGGTGATTGCGCCGATTTTAGGCTTGATATTAGTAGGTTTCGGAATGGGGCTGAGCAATAATCACATTATTGCTTTGGCTATCTCCGCGGTACCAGACGGTCAATCTTCGTTAGCAGGTTCTGCAGTCCAAACTATTCGGAATTTAGGAATTGGGTTTGGCTCAGCCTCGGCCGGATTATTTGCGAATATAGGGGGCCTGGCGGACGCCGGTATCAAAACCAATACGGCTGGTAAGACGGTGGCACTTATACCCGAGGAAATTGTTAATGCCATCGATTTAGTTCACCGAGTAGATATTATAATAGCGTCTACCGCACTAATAGTAACATTAATATTTTATGCGCAAGCGCGAAAACCAGAACTTTAGTCGCACAAATTAGGTGTAAATACATCTTTCATTTATTGGGTAACACATTGGTATTAGTGACCACTTATTTTGGCGTGAAGCGGTTTGGTTTCCTCATAAGTAGACCTTTGTAATTCCGTAGATGGTGATTGGTACGTTTCCTTCCACTCTTGATAGGGCATACCGTAAACAATCTCACGCGCTTGGTCATAATCAAGTTTAATACCACGTTCTTCTGCAGCGGCCGCATACCATTTTGATAGGCAGTTTCGGCAAAAGCCAGCCAAGTTCATCACATCAATATTTTGAACGTCTGTTCTCTTTTGGAGGTGCGCTATCATACCTCTAAATGCGGCCGCCTCTAGTTCAATGCGGGTTTGATCTTCCATAAATATATACTCCTGTGTTGGTGGCGGGCTGTTGAAAATGAAGTACCAATAATGATTAATCTACCTATTTAGCGTGCCCGCAATCTGTTTCAAAGAAGAAATCGTAAAGTTTAGCTTCTTAGCCGGACATCGTGCTGAAAATACGTATTCCACATTATTTCCTACTGTCTTTAACATGATTTCCACAGCTTATCCCCAGATTAATCAAGATATAGTGTTTTTGTAGCATTTGCGCTCTACATCTGGTTTGTGATAAACTATAACGACCTTAGGCCAATGGATCCGATCTAAACCGGTTCCTTTTTGGAGTAAATTATAGGAATGAATCTACCGGGTCAGTCGACTTCAAAAAATCCTCCAATCGAGGTTGTTCACCGCTCTGAGAATGAAGAGAATGATGGTTTGAAAAAGTTGGAGCCAGAAAAACATACTATTTCTCATGATGCAATTACCCAAAATGGGGTTCCGAGCGGTTCCCCTGAGCCAATAACTCCTCCAGGTTCTGCCGTAGAGGTTGAGCATTTGTTCCCTCCTGATTGGACCCCGCCATTTTACGCCAGGTATAGGTTGCTAACAGGTGCTGCTGGGTTCCTAACATTGATATGGTTGATCTTTATCGGCTATAATTTTTTTAGCGGTTTTTTAACTAGCAGCATATCCGCATTACTTCCCCACGAATTGGGTATTCTCTTAGCTGGCCTTCTGGGGCCAATTGTTTTGATGTGGATATTTGTAGGATATTTTGAGCGTAGCAAGGTATTTGAAAAAGAATCTGCGGCACTTCGCTGGCATCTCAAACAACTTACGTTTCCTACTGAAGCTGAAAGCGCGCGAGCTTCCAAAGTCACTGATGCTTTGCGCAATCAGGCCTATGATTTGACCTGCGCCTCAGAGGAGGTATCCGAGCGGGCACAAGCCGCGCGCAACCTTATACGAACTCAGACGGCGGATCTTTTGACGGCTTCCCGTCAAGTTTCTTTGAATGCAGACACCGCTAGTGAAAAATTACGGCAACAGGGTGAAGATTTAGTCGGCGCTTCTGACCGTGCAATCGCAAGAGCAAGGGAAGCGGGTAACGTGCTTCATTATCAATCTCAGGATTTAATTAATGTTTCCCAGAGCGCGGCCTCAAGAACTGAGGAGATTACAAGCACTTTACAGAAAAGTGGCGAAGAACTTGTGCTAGTTACAGAGGCGGCATCACTAAAAGCTAACGAGACAGCGGATCTGTTTTCTAGGCGTACTGAGCACCTTTCAGAAGTTTCAACTGATGCAGGTACGACCTTGGACCGATTAGGTGATCTTTTAATTGAGCGTGCGAATTTTTTATCCGATAACGCGGAGGAAGCGGCTAAAAAGGTTGATGCGAGTGGCGAAAGATTGAGAGAAATTTCTGTTGATATGACAGAGCGCTCAGATCACGTGGCTAAGCAGACAGAGGTCATGGGTGACATATTAACGCGACAAACAGAAATCCTTGGTGCGGCAGTTTCAGAGTCTTCAGATGCAACTGATGATGTGGTGCGAAGAATTTCAAATAGTTCCAATGAATTAGTTGATACAAGCAAATCATTGCAAGAAATGGTAAAAGAATCCAGTGACGAAATATTCACTAGAATGCAAGATCTAAAAGAGGTTGGCAATTCTGTTACGGCAAATTTGGATAGCGCTTCCGAGGTTTTTGTTCAGCGGGCGGGGCAAATGGAAGAGACCGCAGAGAAAGCGTCTTTACAAACTCATGATATAACTGGCCGTATTGATGCTGCAGCCCACGAAATGGAGCAGGCGTCGAGTAGATCTCTCAACCGGATTGAGCAGGTAGGTGATGCATTAAAGACCCGAACCGAAGATCTGACAACGCTATCGGAACGGGCAACAGCTGAAATGAGTGAATTGGGGAGTGTGGTTCAATTACGCTCGGACCAGCTATCTAAGCTGAGTGATTTGATCATAATAAAATTGGAAAACTCATCTGAGGGCTTAAAGAGTAAGACTGAAGAATTAGCTGATTTGTCACTCGAATCCTATAGCATTATTGATGGAGCCACCGAACGTCTCCACCAGGCCAAGGTCGAGTTAAAAGACACTACCGATGCAAGTGTGACCCAAGTGGATAGGATGTCTGGTGCTGTCCGTCGAGATGTTAAGGAATTAATACAATCGTCTGAAAATATTGGTAAAGTTAATGAAGAATATTCAAGTCGTTTGAAAACACTCGCAAAAGCCTCCGATCATTCAGCAGAGAATATAGTTCAACTTGGGGAACTGCTAGAGGAACAAACCCGGGAACTAAACGTTTCATCCCAATCTGCGTCTTCTGGAATAGACAAAGTAATGGATCAACTCCTCAATAAGGGGATCCAGCTCAAAACAATTGCTGCTGAAAGCGCCGATAGGATGGCAGAGGTAGGAAAATCAATTCAGTTGAAGGCTCGTGCTGTCAGCGATACTTCCAATCAGGCAGCTGAGAAGTTTGGAGCTCTTGGTGGCGAGTTGGATAATCGAATTGAAGAATTGAATAACGCTTCCAGTCAAGCGGTTGAAAAAATAACATCAGTGACTGATCTTATGCTTAACAAGTCTGATGAAATGACAGGAAAAGCTGAAAACGCAGTAAACGAAATTGGTGCTGCAAGTGAAGCGATGGAGTTTAGATCTCAAGAAGTTGCTGTTGCATCTGATCGAGCGGCGAGATTACTGGAACTGGCAAATGATGCGTTGACCCGACGATCCAAAGACCTGAACCGTACAACAGATAGTGCGGCAGACCAAATTGAATCGGTTGGTGAGAAACTCGAGCAAAGATCGCGGGAATTATCCAACATAACTGATGACGCAGTAACGCGTATGGGTGAGACTTGGGAAACACTGGAAGACAGAGCTGATCAAATGCGCTTGGTATCAGCAGATTTGATTGGAAAAGTGGGTGACGCCGCGGCGTCATTACACGAACGCTCAAAGGATCTAGCATTAGCATCAAATAAAGCCATCTCTGATGTCGACTCTGTCGGCGAGGTTATGGTAAGGCAATCGGCTGATGCTGCGACGGCGGCGGATAAAGCGGCTAATCGTCTGGGTAGTATTGCTGAAGAATTAATGAACAACTTCAATCGGATTGATAATACTTCGAGTGATACTGAGCATCGCCTCCATCGGATGGGTGCTAATTTCCGCCAACGTGCAGAGGAGTTCGCCCAGGTGGCTGGAGAATCCAATGCCCATGTTCAGGCATTAGCGGATGAACTCCAGGTCCGTAGCCAGCAGATGACGGGTGTAACTACAAAGGTTGATGAAGCTGGAGGTACTCTTCAGGAATGTTCACGTGAAGTAACGCTTGCCGTTGAACATGCTGCAAAGCTCCTGTCGGAAGTGACTTCTGGACTTCAGGATCACACGCAACAGCTTAATACCGTCTCTGATCAAGCATTAGATCGCTCCCAGGTGTTGAATGATTTGCTTATAGAAGGCGCGGGTAAGTTTGAAAATATCACTGAGAAAAATACACATCTACTGAATGATGCTACTCGATCCGTCAGCGATCAACTTTCTGAATTGACGGCCTCCACTGATAGGGCGTTGGCTAAGTTGGAAGGTGCTTCTGACATTTTTAAAGTTCGCTCCGAAAAAGTCGAGGCAATCTCTAAGACTGCCACAGAAGCTGTTACTCATGCTGACAGAGCGATGCAAGATGCTACAAACAATGCAAACAAATCGGCTGATACAAACCTATCGAAGCTTAAAGAAATAGGGGAAGCGCTTCGAAAGCAGACGCAAGCTGTTTCGTACGCTTCAGATCAGTTGGATAATAAAATGGGTAGTTCTAGTAATCGGCTTAAGGATCAGCTTGAAGAGATTACCGGATCCTTGGACGATACATTGAAAGGTATTAATTCTATCGGTGAAACGGTAGAGCAACGGGCTCTTAACGCGGCTCATGAATCAAAGCTAGCTGTTCATAATATGTCTTTATGGTCGGAAACCATGGATAAAGGAGTAGAGACAATCTCTAACGCCTCATTTAAAATGAGCCAGGAAGCCAATGAGATGGTTAGTTCGGTCAAGCACCAGACTGATGAGTTGACGGGTATTTCTAAACGAGCGAAAGAGATCTCAGGTTCTTTGAAGGAACATGTTAAAATTACCGGCACTGAAGACTTCTTGAAAAAGCTATCTCTGATTTCTGAATCTTTAGAATCCGTAGCTATTGATATCAATAGAGTTCTCGAAACCCGTGTCAGTGATGAGGATTGGTCGCGCTTTAGTCGAGGGGATAAAAGTGTATTCATAAGGAAAATACTAGGAATGCGGAGCCGCTCAAAACTTGTCAGAATATATAAACTACACCGCAAAGATGCCCAGTTCCGAGAATACGTTACGCGCTATCTTGGCCAATTTGATGGATTAATTGCCAATGCTAAACGCACGGGTCAGGTAGGGGTATTGGGAGCTGGCTTTATGACATCTGATGCTGGTAAAGTTTATATGCTTTTAAAGGCTGCGCTTGAAGTGGAGCCAGACTAGAAGTCTTTATGTTTGTTCCGTGAGCTGTTCGCACCGGTATTTATGCGCTAATCAGCCTTTGTTCTATTTTGGGTCTGTAACATGGCGTTTGTGTTATTTGATCAAATTCAGTCATGCTATAGCGATTGTCTTTTGTTATCAGCGAAAGCTTTGATTATTTATATTGTGTTTTCATTCACTGCTAGATTTAGCAATACCCAAATGCAGTTTCGGTCCGACGCAGAAATCCATCATGAGCGTTTGTAACTCAACCGGAAACGTGATCCCCCTAATTCATCTTTTATCTCTAGTTGTTGATGGGAAAATGGGTAATTGGTCAAAATAGAGAAATATATTGAGAAGGCAAAACGGACCTATCTGGTTGGCCAGTTGGAACAAGCCAGAAAAAACTATCTCGCCGTTTTGCAATTAGATCCATATTACACCGACGCATTACACGGACTAGGTCAAATTGCCTCGCAAAATGGGGATAACAAACTATCAGTGTTTTATTTGGAGCGGGCTGCGGCTATTGATAAAAATCGACCTGATGTTTTGGCAGATTTGGGCGTTGCCTACCGTTTAGTTGGTAATTTAATGCGTGCGGAATTAAATCTGAAAAAGGCTATAATTTTACAACCTGAAAATCCACATTTTCACTATAATCTTGGTTTAGTGTTGGGAGATCAGACGAGATTTGATGAAGCGGCTGAAGTCTATCAACATACAATCAATCTATCTCCCAATCATACTTTAGCGCTTAACAATCTGGCTAATATACTCAAGCGCCAAAACAAATTGGATGACGCAATTAGCTTTTACGAGCGATCTATATCAGCGGATCAGAACTATGCCCCAGCCCACAAAAACCTTGCCGATGTCTATGAGACGAGCGGAGATGTGGATTCTGCTAGATATCACTTTTCTTCTGCCATTCGCATCGGCCACGACGTGGGTGCAAAAATCCGTGAAGCAATGCTTTTGCCAGTCATTCCGGATTCGTTGGATCAAATACTTGAGTACAGACATAAAACGTCTGAACGCTTGGATCAATTGACCGATCAAAAGATAATAATTGAAGATCCACTTCGGCAGATTGGAGCAACTAATTTTCTAATGGCTTACCACGGAATGGACGATTGTCTAATCCAGTCGAAGCTCGCTAATTTGTATGTAAAATCTTGTTCTGCCTTATCATTTGAAGCTCCCCATTGTGCTAAGTGGACACCAGAACGGGCGGGAGAAAAATACAAAATCGGGTTCGTTTCAAAATTTTTTTTTAATCACACTATTCAGCGGTTGAACAAGGGCTTGATTTTCGGTCTTCCTCGGGACCGTTTTGAAATTATAATTTTTTCTCTTTCTGACATCTCTACCGGTGGTCGGGAGGAGGGAATAGCCATCGAAGGAGATAAGTTCGTTAAATTATCTAGTGATTTAGGGACAGCACGGCGACAGATAGCCGGAGATCGATTGGATATTTTGTATTACACCGACATTGGTATGGAGCCGCAGACATATTTCCTAGCATTTTCGCGCTTGGCGCCTATCCAATGCGTTGCCTGGGGGCATCCAGTTACAACAGGTATTCCGAATCTCGATTATTTTATTTCAAGCTGCCTAATAGAACCTGAAAACGCCAATCGGGCTTACCGAGAACAACTGGTTCAACTCAGTGGATTACCCATCTGTATAAGTGATCCATCAGATGGGATGGTACTATCTCCAACATCGCAAGAAGACAAGGGGAGCCGGATTTTTTGTCCACAGTCCCTTTTCAAATTCCACCCAGGATTTGATAGAATCCTAGGAGTGATTCTAGGTCAATGCCCTAAGGCCAACTTGATATTGCTTGAGGGAAATCATCCAACTTGGACAAAAAAATTAAGGGAAAGATTAACCCGATCTATACCACAAGTAGCGGATCGAATTTATTTTGCATCGCGCACTGATCGCCGAGGATTTATGAATCTATTGGCGTCAGTAGACGTTATCCTGGATCCCACTCATTTCAGCGGAGGAATAACGACCTTTGAAGCACTATCTGTCGGAACACCCGTCGTAACCCTTCCCAGTACTTTTATGCGTGGCCGTGTGAGTTTGGGGCTCTACACGAAAATGAGGGTCACTGATTGTGTGGCGTCGGATGAACTAGAATATGTCGAACATTCCGTGCGCTTAGTTAATGATAGACGATGGAATACAGAGATGAGACAAAAAATACTAGAGGCAAAATCAGCAATATTCGAAAGCACTGACGCCGTTAATCAGCATATCCGTTTTTTTGACAATGCCTCGACTGATATTGAGTAATTATTGGATCCCTCCATTTAGCCAATTCCCTTTATGCCCTTTTTGAGTCTGTTTGCGAGGTCTACGAATTTTTCTGGGTCACAGTGAGTGTTAATTAAATCATTGTAGGTTCTTTGAGTTTGTTTTGCAGTATCGTCGAGTAATTTTCTGCCATCAATTATCGGAGTTTCTTTGGTTTTTTTTACTAGTTTATTTTCAACATAAAGTGCGTCTAATCCAGTGCGTAGGAAACAGGAGACGGCATCCTGGTAAGTCTCGATAATAGGTTCGTTCTGGTCATTAAAGGAAGTGTTGAGAAGGACTGGGCAGCCGGTTATATGACCAAACTCATTAATTAGACTGTGGTATCCATTGTTATGGGTTGGGGATACAGTTTGTATTCTGCAGCTTCCGTCCGCATGTACCACGGCGGGGACTTCAACCAAACCCTGTTCGAGTACAAACCCAGCAATATTCATGAAAGGACAGTGTTTTGGGGCATTGAAATAGGAAGGTAGTTGGCTTTCAAGGCAGGTTGGCGCAAACGGTCGGAATTTTTCCCGATGCTTAATTTCCCGGTTTAACCTGTTCTTTAATTTTAGGGAACGGGGATCTGCTAATATACTACGGTTACCAAGGGCGCGCGGCCCGTATTCGGATTTGCCCGAAATTCGGCCAATGATTTTTTCATTTGCGAGTTCTAACGCAACATCTTTAGCAGAGACATTACGCGAATACAGGTTCCATGGGGCAAGGGCTTCCTCAAGACCCTTACCACCATAGTTAACACCTAAGTAAGCGTTATCCATATGCCATCGTTGTGAACCGCCATTGGAGTAGTAGCCCCATAGTGCGCATCCTAGGGGGATACCTTCATCCGACGCAGCGGGTTGGATGAAGAGATCCTCGAAATATCCGCTGTCATATATTTTTCGGTTAATTATGCAGTTAAGCGCCACCCCTCCTGCCAAGCAAAGATACCTGCTACCAGTCTTTACCTTGGTTTGCAGTGCAAGGTATAGGATATCTTCTTCTAGCGTCTCCTGAGCTTGGCGTGCCAAATTTACCCAGGGTTCCGACAACAGTTCTTGTCCTTGGGTGTCTTCAAAATTTGGGACGTTTGTCATACCCAAGACTGTCTTGTCGTGGTTGATTATAAAATCGTCAAACCTATCGGGATCAATGTCAACGTAATCTTTTCTTGGAAAATTATGGCCGTATCCAGCAAGTGCCATGGTTTGGCCAGCACCAAAGATATCATAACCCAGTTGAGCAGAAAATTTATCAAATAAGAACGATGAGTTAACAAAATGATCCCTACGTTTCATAAGCTTTAGACCATCTTGATAGGTGTCGCCCAGGTATCCAATGCGATCTACGGGTACTAAATCGGTATTAGAACCTTTGTATATGCCGGTACCACCTTCGGCGACTAGGACAGCAGCCTCATCAAACGGTGAGGCAAAATAAGCGGTTGCGGCATGTGCATCCAGATGATTAACCCAGAGGACTTTATCTCGATCGAGGCTTATAGTTTGTTCGATTAGGTAGTTCCAGCGGTAGTTATGATCGTATCGAGGATGATGCATTCGGAGTGCATTATCGAACCCGTATTGAGAAGCGATTTCTGGCCAAGTTTCGATATGACGGTCGATGCAGATGAGGTCAACCTGGGTTAAACTTTGAAGGCCAAAAGCCCTAAGACAGTAGTCGATAGACATTAACGGGTATGAGAAAGAGTGCTTGCGCCGGTTTAGCCGTGCCTCAGAAATAGCACAGACAGAAAGCTTGTCGCCTTCATCCGATAGGATTGCCGCGCCGGTATCATGACTGTAACATTTGAGCCCAAGTACTAACATTTCGAGGATAGAGTTTATAAAATTGATCTAATGAAATAGTTAATATGTGTTTATCTGGCGTTTACCCGACAACAAAACTATGTGAGAACCCAGTATGACAACTTTCACTGCAAATCCCATCCCTATCTTGGTCGGGAAACCAAATCATTTAGCCGTTGGCTCCTGGCTTCTTGTGATTTGCGTCATGGTGCTTTTAATGGTGATAATAGGAGGAGTAACACGTCTCACCCATTCGGGACTTTCAATGGTGGTTTGGGAACCAATCACCAGTTGGTTGCCGCCTCTAACAACAGATGAGTGGCAGGAGATTTTCCTTATTTACAAGGAGACACCCGAATTTAAAAAGATAAATTACGGTATGGGTCTGGATGACTTCAAATCCATATTCTGGTTGGAGTATTTTCACCGTCTTTGGGGACGGATTATAGGGATAACATTTTTGCTACCGTTCTTTTATTTCCTTCTCCGAGGCTGGATTAGTCGTAGTCTCGCATCAAAACTAATATTCATATTTATACTCGGTATGGCGCAGGGTGTGTTGGGATGGTTTATGGTAAAGAGTGGACTTTCTGATCGACCAGATGTGAGCCAATATCGCCTTACAGCACACTTGGCGGTCGCGATTATCTTATACGCTTATTTGTTCTGGATTGCTCTAGGACAATTGCACGACCAAAAGATGGAAAAATCTATAATTAGCCAAAATTTTCAAAGGCTTGCAGTTACTAATTTCTTATGGTTATTTTTCACCATGCTGGCTGGTGGGTTGGTTGCCGGACTTGATGCGGGGTTTACATACAACACCTTCCCATTAATGGATGGTAAATTAATACCTGACGGCCTCTTTGAAAACTCGCCTGTTCACATCAACTTTTTTGAGAACATAATAACTGTGCAGTTTGCTCATAGATTAATGGCTATCGTTGCAGTTATTTTAGTAGCTTCACTTTGGTGGCAGGCCCGTAAGGAAATAGCGTCAATTCCTGATTTATGGCCATTCCATGTTTTTATTACCATAGTGATATTACAGTTTGTTTTAGGGGTGGCGACACTGATACTTGTTGTACCAATACATTTGGCTGCGGCACATCAATTGGGAGCATTCTTGTCTTTGACAGCATGCTTATGGGCGTTAGATAGGCTCGTATACCGCAGGAAAATTGATAAATGATTCCCAATGACCTAAATACTTTTTTGATGCCTTTCTCTGCTAATAAAGAGTTCAAGGCAAATCCAAGAATGGTAGTGGCAGCCGATGGTATGTATTTCAAATCGTCGGACGGGCGAGAGATTTTGGATGGCATGTCTGGTCTTTGGTGCGTGAATGCTGGTCACGGAAGAGAAGAGATAGCCAATGCAATAAGAGATCAGGTCTTGGAGATTGATTATGCTCCGAATTATCATATTGCTCACCCTAAGTCTTTTGATATGTCAAATAGACTATTGGAAATTATGCCAGAAGGTCTTGTTCCTGAAGGAATGAGTAACGTGTTTTTCGCGAATTCTGGATCGGAGGCTGTAGAGTCTGCACTCAAAATTGCAATGGCCTATCATTTTGCACGGGGCGAGGATCAGCGTACACGACTAATTGGCCGAGTTCGGGGCTTTCATGGCTCTGGTTTTGCTGGGATGTCAGTCGGCAATATAGAATCAAACCGAAAGCAATTCAGTAACTTGCTGCCAGAAGTGGATCATCTACCCCATACTCTAAATATCGAAGAAATGGGGTTTTCAAAGGGCCAGCCAAACTGGGGAATACATCTCGCCGATGAGTTGGAGAGTTTGGTCACAATGCATGGTGCTGACAGAATTGCTGCTGTGATTGTTGAGCCGATGGCAGGTGCAGGTGGCGTTATTGTTCCACCAAAAGGTTACCTGGAACGATTAAAGGAAATTTGTGTTTATTATGATCTTATTCTTATATTTGACGAAGTTATAACAGGTTTTGGTCGTTTAGGTGCGGCGACGGCTTCAGAAAAATTTGGTGTTTTACCTGATCTAATTTGCCTTGCGAAAGGAATGACAAACGGTACTGTCCCTATGGGCGCCGTGGTAATGACGGAAAATATATATCAGACACTTATGGCTGGTCAGCCAGAAGGTATTGAATTTTTTCACGGCTATACCTATTCGGGGCACCCGGTCGCTTGTGCCGCAGGGCTGGCCGCCTTAAAAATTTACAAGGATGAAGACCTATTCAATAAAGGGCAAATCTTGGCAAGTTACCTTGAGGAAGCGATACATAAGCTCAAGGGACATCCTCATGTAATTGATATCCGAAATATTGGTTTGGCTGCGGCGATTGAATTAGAACCTAGGGACGGTGTTATAGGTGTTCGCGGCTTCGATGTATTTCGCAAATGTTTTGATGAAGGCTGCCTAACACGAGTCACAGGCGATATATTGGCTATCGCACCCGCTTTGATAGCAAACAATGGACACATTGATATGCTGGTAGAGACCCTCGGAAAAGTGCTGCGAATTGTAGATTAATCGGAGAATTTGAGAGAAACCAAGACTACTAATAAATCGATATTATTAAGTTTATTGCGAAAAAAAATAGTTAATAAGTGGGCCATTTTGACAAAATAGTTGCCCGTGCAACTTGTGGTTGACAGATATGTCCACGCTTTCCAGTAGAAGACTAGAAATTTACAAAATAAGTAGAGGGTTCACGTGAAGATACTACCGTTATTACAATTTTTTTCTCGCCAGGCATCATATTTTGTTGCAGTTGGTATTATCCTTCTTTTTGTTCTATTCAACTCGCTAGCCGGTTGTTCCTCTCGAGCGCCTCTGGCCCGGGTGTTTAGTGGTTTTGATGTTACATTTAGTCGTCCGTATGAAAACTCTCAAGCATATCGGAGTTTTCGAAGAACCTATGATGAATACGCATTGAAAAACACTATTCGTATGCAACAGTTGAAACATTTTTCAGACGCATTCAACAGGGTGCGTAAAGAATATTTGCAGGAAGTAGATGAAAATCATCTTCTAGCTGCTGCCGTTGAAGGGATCAAAAAACTTAACGGCAGGAGAGGAACACTACAGCCGGTAGCTGTTACCGAAGCAGCGTTGGATGCTCTAATTGGAACACTTGATCCTCACTCTAGTTATCTCAACCCGGATGAATATAAAGATTCACGAGTGGTTACCAGTGGTGAATTTGGTGGCTTGGGTATAGAGATCAACATGAACCAGGATTATAAGGTTATTGAAATTATTTCACCCATTGCTGATACACCGGCCTATAGAGCTGGTCTAAAGACTGGTGACTTGATAACCCACGTGGATGGAGTTTCAATTAAGGGCAGAGATATACGTTTTGCGGTAAAAATGCTGCGTGGCAAACCAAACACTGATGTCCGTCTTACGATACAACGCCAAGGTAATAGCCCGTTTGATGTGACTATTACCCGTGCAAAAATTCAAATTGAAAGCGTGAAATGGCAGACTGTGGGGGGGATTGGTGTCGTGCGCATTACTCATTTTATTTCGAACTCCCAGCAAGCTTTAGAGGATGCTTTGCATAAAATATTTCGAAAACTTAATTACAAAATGTCTGGATTGGTTCTTGACCTCAGAAATAACCCAGGGGGACTTTTAGATCAATCGGTCGCCGTAGCTGATGCATTTTTAAGCAATGGTGAAATTGTTTCGGTGCGTGGCCGATCTGGTCGTTCTCGAGGTTTTTCAGCGAGTAACGGCGATCAGACAAATGGTTTACCAATAGTTGTGTTAATTAATCGAGGTTCGGCGTCAGCATCGGAGATTGTAGCTGGTGCCTTACAAGACCACGGCCGTGCAATTGTTATGGGCACAAGATCATTTGGAAAAGGCTCGGTGCAAACAATTACACCATTAGGCTGGGATGGGGCACTGCGCTTAACAACAGCCCTTTACTATTTGCCTTCCGGAAGAACTATTCAAGGGCTCGGTGTAGTACCAGATATAGGTATCACAGGAGCAGCAGCGGTTTCATCCAGGCGTCTAGAAGGTGATCTACCGAATGCTCTTAAAGTCGGGGAACCCCTTACGCGCCCTAAAATGCGCCATAATATCAAAGAGAACAATTGTCCGGCGGCTGGAAAGGACGGGAAAGACAGAGTGTTAGGCTGCGCAGTGATGTTGTTACGATCAGGTTCAGAGGATAGATTTTTAGCACTGATGAACCGGCGTAATATGAAATGACAAGTCCCTATTATTTGTTATTCGGCAATTTCATTGTGTAGAAAATATGCAAAATTTAACTATCTTTTATCTAAAGGCTGCCAGTACACGGCTGGGCGTTCAATAAGAGGAGAAATCAATGAAAATTAAGGCGGCTGTATTGTATGAACAGGGCAAGAAGACACCATTTAGCGAGTCAAAGCCGCTTAAGGTAGAGGAGGTTGACTTAGAACCCCCAGGTGCTGGCGAGGTTTTAATTAGGACAGGTGCTGCGGGGCTCTGCCATTCAGACTTATCCATGATTAACGGCGTAATGCAACGCAAAGTACCAATGGTTCCTGGGCATGAGGCAGCAGGCGTAGTGGAGGAAATTGGTGCCAACGTAACTCAATGTAAGCCAGGAGACCATGTCGTTATGAGTTTCGTTCCGATCTGCGGCGAATGCGAATTTTGTATTACGGGTCGATCAAATATTTGTAGCACGGCCTTTAATGCCAGGGCCACTGGCGCATTGATTAATGGAAACAGACGTCTTTCTCTGAATGGCGAACCGTTGCACCATACGAATGGAGTGTCTTGTTATGCCGAGTACATGGTAGCCTGTGAAGATTCGGTGATTACGATAGATAAAGAAGTCCCGATGCTGGATGCCGCATTATTCGGTTGTGCTGTCGTGACGGGTGTAGGTGCCATCATTAATACAGCTAAAATTGTTCCTGGATCAACGATTGCGGTCGTGGGCCTCGGCGGTGTAGGTCTATGCGCATTGTTAGGCGGCGTCGTGGCTGGAGCTGGTCGTATTATTGCCGTAGATATCGCTAGTGATAAGTTAGGTTTAGCCCGGCAACTGGGGGCAACAGATACCTTCAATGCTACTGATCCTAATTGTACAGAGAAAATAATTGAAGAGACCAAGGGTGGTGTCGAATATGCCTTTGAGGTAGCGGGCGTTGTTGAGGCTATGCAAACCGCTTATGCCATCACGAGACGAGGAGGAACAACAGTTACCTCTGGTCTCTCACAACACCAGCATACATTTGAAATTCCGCATTCCCAGCTGGTAGTAGATGAACGCACAATAAAAGGAAGTTATATGGGAAGCTGTGTAGTGCGCAATGATGTGCCTAAGTTTATCAATTTGTATAAGCAGGGAAAGTTGCCTGTAGATAAGCTAAGGAGTGGAAATATTTGCCTGAATGACTTAAATCAAGGCTTTGATAAACTTGCCGCAGGAGATGTGATTCGTCAAATGCTAGTAATGCACGACGAATTCAGTGCGTAAACCTAGTACCGATAAAATTGATTAGGTGTTCTTTGCACTTATCGACTGATTGATTATTTGTGTCTACAATCAATTCTGGATTATTTGGTTGTTCATAGGGAGCAGATACCCCGGTAAACTCTGGAATTTTGCCGGTTCGGGCTAATTGATAGTGTCCTTTAGGATCTCGTTTTTCACACGTGGCAACGTCAGCATTTATATAAATTTCGTTAAAAAAGTCGCCCGCCACCTGACGAGCTAATTCGCGATCTTTTCTATATGGAGAAATAAAAGCCGTAATAACAATAAATCCGGCGTCAGCAAATAGCGTCCCGACCTCACCAATTCGACGGATGTTCTCGGTTCTATCAGCAGGAGAAAAACCAAGGTCTGAGCTCAAACCCTGACGGATATTATCACCGTCTAAAACATATACATGTATGCCGTTTTGGAATAGGTAGCTTTCAAGCTCAATAGCTAAGGTCGATTTGCCTGAACCTGGGAGCCCAGTAAACCATAATATGCCGCCTTTATGTTTATTTTCTTTCCATCTTTCTTCAACGGTAATGCGATGTTTAACTGTGACCAAATTGGAAGATTTAATATTCATAAAACGCCTGCGAATAAGGGATAAACTGCGTGATTACAAAGTTGAGATTAAATAGCTACTTTAACAATGGTTTAACCACCTTGGTGGCCTTTACAATATCTGTTCTAGTCTTAGTTTGACATTGTCTTAAGTGAAATTAATAACACCCCGGTTCAATTCTATAATCTTATTTAATAGCTTTATATAATTACTAATGAAAATTAAATTGTTAGATCTTAGAAAAGATCTTATGTCTAAACGTTTTGGTTCCAATTACCCATCTAAAAAGGTGGTCCTGTTGGCCAACCATTGGAAGATCTGAATGGGGTCTCTTGTTTCTCCACATGGGCGATCAACCCTATCACCTTTAATCGCACCCAAACAAAAACTGGCAGCCGTGGAAAGGCATGCTAGAAAACTCTTTCAAATACCCATGAATAGTCGAGAAAAATCGGACCTCCTGCTAATGGCGATGGGTGCCTATACACCCATAAAGGGGTTCGTTGGGGAGGCAGACTGGACGAACATTTGCGCTAACATGCGGCTAGACGATGATTTGTTCTGGCCTATTCCCATCACCCTTTCTGTAGCAAAATCTCTAGCTAAGAATATAGCAATTGGTGACGAGGTGGTATTGATAGATCCTGAAGATAATAATTTGCCCATGGCAATTTTAACGGTTACAGAAAAATATCGTCCTGACCTTGAGTTTGAATGCAAACACGTATTTGGCACAACAAATAAAGCTCATCCGGGGGTTAAAAATATTTTGACGCAAAAGGAGGTGAACTTGGGTGGGAAGATAGTTGTATTCGAAGAAGGTAATTTTCCTAAAATATTTAAAAACTTATATCTCCGGCCAGAGAAAAGTCGTGCGATGTTTCAGCGGCTTGGTTGGTCTCGAATAGCTGCTTTCCAAACACGTAACCCAATGCACCGCAGTCATGAGCACCTTGTCAAAATTGCTATGGAGGTAACCCACGGGGTTTTTGTACATCAGGTGTTAGGTAAACTAAAGCCAGGTGATATTCCGGCCGAGGTGCGAGTTAAGGCAATAGATGTACTGATAAACAATTATTTTCCAGAGAATTCAGTGATCCAGGCCGGTTATCCCATTGAGATGCGCTATGCGGGTCCCCGTGAAGCACTGCTTCATGCGCTTGTCCGACAGAATTTTGGTTGTTCTCATTTGATAGTTGGTCGCGACCATGCTGGTGTAGGGGATTTCTATGGCCCATACGATGCTCAAGATATATTCGATACTCTGTGGGATGGTGCTCTACTGACGAGACCTCTTAAAATGGATATTACTTTCTATTGCAAAAAATGTTACGGCATGGCATCCGCTAGGAATTGTCCACATAACTCTAATGACAGGATAAATATAACTGGCACGCAGCAACGCGAAATGCTCTCAAGTGGCAAAGAAATTCCGCCGGAGTTCAGCCGGCCCGAGGTTGTGTCGGTGTTGAGAGGGTATTATCAAAGTTTGAAACCTTAAATATTTAGTGGGAGCTTTTATGGCTTGGTTGTCTGGCGCTACGGCGCTTACCAAATCAATACAACAATACGGCGTAGATACAATATTTACCCTACCAGGTGCCCAATTGGACCCTATGTTCGATGCACTCTATCAGGCGAAGCAGTCTATTAGGGTCATTCATACCCGCCATGAACAAGGCACTGCATACATGGCTTTTGGCTATGCCCAGTCGACCGGTAAAGTTGGAACACATCTTGTTGTTCCGGGGCCGGGACTTCTAAACGCATCTGCCGGCCTGTCAACGGCTTTTGCTTGTGGAGCAAAGGTTCTTTGCTTAGCCGGACAAATTCCGTCCAAGCTTATTGGAAAGGGTATTGGCCAGCTTCACGAACTTTCCGATCAGCCTGGTGCCGTTGCTTCAATAACAAAATGGCGTGGCAGGGCTGAGTCACCGGCGACCGTCCCCGAAAAAGTGCGAGAGGCTTTTAAACAATTGAATACGGGTCGCACTCAACCTGTACTCTTAGAGATGTCACCTGATATTATGGCCAGTGAAGGAGAGGTCGATCTTCTTGATCCGATCGTTGATTTTGTTGACTTAGACCCTGAACCTGATCCCGACTTAATTGAACAAGCTGCTGCACTTCTTGGTAATGCGGAAAATCCTGGAATATTTATAGGAGGAGGTATTTGGGGTAGTGAAGAGAGTTTGCTGTCACTTGCCGAACAAATACAGGCTCCAGTCTATACGTCACCACACGGTAATGGTGCTATAAATGATCGTCACTACCTTGCTCAAAATCTTATGTGTGCGAAAGAAATTTGGGATCAAATTGATGTCGTTCTTTCCGTTGGTACGCGCTACCAGGCACCCGCAAGTTGGGGTAAGCAGGATGGAAAAAAACTTATAAGGATAGATATTGATCCTAAACAGTCGGTAAGCATTGCAATACCAGATATTCATATTGTCTCCAGCGCACGTGTGTCTCTTAAAAGACTTGCTGAGAGGGTGCAACGACACAACCGTAAGCGCGAGTCTAGAGAACAAGAATTAGTGCAGCTCAAGAGGACTGTCATGGATAGGTTCAACAGTGTTGAACCGCAGTACTCTTTTAATAAGGTGATCCGAGAAGAATTACCAGATGACGGAATTGCAGTGTTTGGTATTACTCAATTAGGATTTGCGGCCTGGTTCGGGTTCCCGACTTATCGGCCCCGTACTCTTATTCACTCCGGTTACCAAGGTACCTTAGGATATGCATTTCCAACGGCGTTAGGGGCTCAAATTGGCAATCCCGATAAAAAGGTAATTGCTGTCTCTGGAGACGGTGGGAGCTACCGCCGCGCAACATAATATCGGTGTAGTTACAATTGTTATGAATGATGGTGCATTTGGTAACGTTAAACGTAATCAAAAGGAAGATTATGGTGCACGTTATCTCGGTGTTGAATTACATAATCCGGATTTTTTAAAATTGGCGGATGCATTTGGGGTAATGGGGCAACGGGTAAATTCACCGGAAGGTTTAAGGAATGCTATAAAGGAAGCCTTTAGGGAAGACGGACCAGCGTTAATCGAAGTGACTGTCGGGGAAATGCCATCGTTGTGGAAGTATATGCCTCTCGTGCGGGCTAAAGATCAGACGCGAGATAAACCATGAAAGTGATCAGTTACCGAAAGGATGGTGTAGAAGGTATAGGCATCATGGTGGATGAAGTGAATTGTGTATCCTTAGGTGCTTCGATGCCAGATTTACCAACAACATTAATGGGTTTGTTAAACTTCGAAGGCGGTATGGAAGCCGCGAAATCAACAATTCAGGGGCGACCAGCGGATTTTAAATTGCAAGATGTAGAACTTCTTCCCGTCATTCCGGATACGCCTGTCATCTGGTGAGCCGGCGTTAACTATAAGGATCACGCCGATGAAACTGGACGTGGCCATCAAGATGAGCCAATGTTATTCATTCGATCCAATCATGGCGTCATTGCTCATGGCGCCCCATTTTTTAAACCAAAAATTTCCAATATGCTGGACTTTGAGGGAGAGTTAGCCGTTATTATCGGAAAACATGGTCGGCATATACCTCAGGATGAGGCATTTAACCATATTGCCAGCTACTCGATATTTAATGATGGAAGCGTGCGTGATTGGCAGCGACATACAATACTGTTTTGTCCTGGCAAAAACTTTGAAGGTACAGGACCATTTGGTCCGTGGATGGTGACACCTGATGAATTTGGTGATCTCCCTATAGCCAGCCTCTAATTACTCGTCTTAATGGAGATATGGTTCAGCGGACCGGTATTGATATGATGGATCACAAACTTGAAAAAATTGATAGAATATACATCGACTGTACACACTTTACGTCCTGGTGACGTAATTAGTACGGGGACACCCGGTGGGGTAGGATCGCGTCGTGACCCGCAAATATGGATGAAGGAAGGCGACACCATAGAAGTAGAGATCTCTGGTATTGGTAAATTGGTAAACACTATTGAGAATGAAGTTTGAGTTCTTGAGGCAAGGAATTTAAAGTCGTTAAACACTTTACCTGATTTATATTTAAACGTTGTCTTGACCCAAGCGTTGGGGAGAATTAGCGTATCCTGAAGATCAACTCCGTGCTGAGCTGACACAATGACCAAACTGCAAAAATTAAATCAATCAATTCAGTCCCAGGTACCTTCCGTTGATAAATTGCTTCGGCAAGATGCCGTTGTCGAGCTTATGGAGATCTACGGTCGCCAAACAACCACTACAGCTGTTCGGGCCTTAATTTCTGAAACACGTTCGGAAATAAAAGAAAATGGTCAAAAGGCACTTGAAAAGCTATCGGTTCAAAAGCTCTCTTTGTTACTTAAAAATTGGCTTGAGCAATATTCTTCACCCTCACTAAAACTTGTTTATAACCTTACCGGTACGGTTTTACATACAAACTTGGGTCGAGCTCCGTTACCTGAAGAGGCTATAGAGGCGATGGTAAATGTAGCCAGAGGCGCTTCAAATATAGAATTTGATCTTTCCACAGGGAAAAGGGGCGACCGTGATAATCATTTAGAAAAGCTAACAATGCCGCTGCCGTATTGTTAGTCCTCAATACTTTGTCTAACCGGAAGGAAGTTCCAGTGTCGAGAGGTGAATTGATCGAGATTGGCGGTTCTTTCCGAGTGCCGGATATTATGAAACGGGCGGGTGCTAAACTAGTAGAAGTTGGGACGACCAACCGAACCCATTTGAGAGATTATGAAGATGCTATAGGATCCAAAACCGGGTTATTGATGAAAGTTCATACCAGCAATTATACCATCCAAGGATTTACTCATGAGGTTGCAGGTAAGGAATTAGCTCGATTGGCCAAGGCTCACGATTTACCGCTTATCGAGGATTTGGGAAGCGGTACGCTTGTCGACCTAACTAAGTATGGCTTGCCGTATGAACCGACTGCAAGAGAGACGCTCTCCAATGGCGTTGATATTGTGACCTCATCAGGTGATAAATTACTTGGAGGCCCTCAGGCAGGGTTGATCATTGGACGAAAAGACTTAATTGCGGCTGTAAAAAAGAACCCAATGAAAAGAGCTACACGGGTTGATAAAGTGACTATTGCGGCACTTTCGGCTGTTCTGCAATTGTATCGGGACCCTGACAGATTGGCAGAAAGGGTGCCAACTCTGCGGCTTCTAACAAAAGCCGAAAACGAAATTCGTAAAACAGCTACATCACTGGTTGGACCGCTATCTAAGGCGTTAGGTCAAACTTTTAGTGTTTCAATAATTTCATGTAAAAGCCAAATTGGGAGTGGATCTCTTCCTGTAGAAAGACTTAATAGCGCAGGCCTATCAATTAAACCTGTTGGCCAAAGAAAAGGAACACCTCTAAAAAAGTTATTGCAAGCCTTCCGGGGACTACCAATACCGGTTATCGGTCGAATTCAAGATGATGCTTTGATTTTGGATCTAAGATGCCTTGATGACGTGACGGGTTTTGAGGAACAACTAATAAAACTGGATTTATAATCGATGATTATAGCTACTGCCGGTCATATTGATCACGGTAAGACCGCGTTGGTGCATGCCTTAACAGGTATAGATACGGACCGGTTACCCGAAGAAAAACAACGTGGGATGTCGATTGATTTAGGTTTTGCATATCAACCTCTGGATAGTGGCCGTGTGATGGGATTTGTGGATGTTCCCGGCCACGAGCGTTTTATTCGTAATATGTTGGCAGGTGTAACCGGGATCCAAAGCGCTATGTTGATTGTAGCGGCTGATGACGGCCCCATGCCGCAAACGAAGGAGCATCTATCAATTTTGGATCTTCTTGGTGTATCAGATGGCGTAATCGCTCTGACAAAAATAGATCGCGTTGAAACAAATCGTTTGAAGGAGGTTGAGAATGAAATAAAGACAATGGTAGCGGGCACTTGTCTTAAAGACGCCGATATAATGCCAGTTTCAGCTATTGATGGTAGTGGTATTGAAGATCTCCGAGATCATCTTGAGGCGATGACTGACCTGCTGGAAAAACGTAAAGGTAACGGTTACTTTCGTTTGTCTATTGATCGCTGTTTTACAATACAGGGAGCAGGTTTGGTTGTTACTGGGTCTGTTTTTTCTGGAAAAGTAAATGTTGGTGACGTACTAACACTTTCTCCGGACGGTACCGAAGTTAGGGTACGAGGCATACATTCTCAAAACCGGAAATCGGAAACAGGTATCGCGGGGGAACGTTGTGCAATTAATATTACCGGCGCCAGTCTAAAGGGTTTGGCGGTGAAACGTGGTGGGTGGTTGTTAACACCTCAAATACACGCGCCAGTTCCAAGATTCGATGCAAATCTAAAAGTACTGCCCAACGAGAAAAAGCCATTACGCCATTGGACCCCTGTGCATGTTCATGCGGGAGCCGCAGAGATCCCTGGTCGTATTGCAATTCTTGGTCAAAAAGAAATTTCTCCTGGTGCGGAGGGTCTTGTGCAGGTTGTTCTAGATCGACGTATGAGTATCCTTAGGGACGATCATTTTATTTTACGGGATCAGTCTGCTCAACGGACCATAGCGGGAGGAAAGGTTGTAGATCCTTTCTCACCATCTCGCGGTAGAGCGAAGCCAGTTAGGATAAAATTTCTAGAAGACATGATGTATTCTGAGCCGGATTATGCATTAAGCCGTCTGCTTCAACATAATCCAGAAGGCGTTGATTTAAAGAAATTTTCTGTCGCTTGGAACCTTGCACAAGAAGATGTTGAGGCACTTTTAGAAATAGTTGAGCATAAAATGGCTGGACCCGAAAAAAAACCTTTAATCTTTTCCAAAGTGCATTGGGAAACACTCGAAAGTGAAGTAATTTCAAATCTTAACGCCTGGCACCAGGCAAACCCCGATCGCTCTAATCTTAATGCTCATGGATTACGGACTGCCACATCCAAACGGATAGCAATGACGGTTTTCCAAGATGTGCTGGATTGTCTAGCTAACTCAGAACGCATCGTTAACCTTGGTCCTGGGTACTGTCTTCCAGGTTTTGAACCGGCACTTTCAAAAAACGATACAGCCCTTTGGAATAAGATAGATCCAATACTGAGAGAAGGAAATATGAAGGCGCCAGTCGTAAGCGAACTCGCTAATCAATTAAAACTGGATCAGAAGGCCTTAGAAAAATTTCTTGTTAAAATTGCCAAATTAGGGAGAGTAAGGCAAGTCGCAAAAAATCGGTTTTTTCTGCCTGACGCGGTTGTCAGTCTAGCGGAAATTGCTGCAGCCTTGGGAAAGTCAAATGGTGAAAGAGGATTTAGTGCCGCGGAGTTTAGAGACCAAACAAACATCGGTCGCAACTTGGCGATAGAGATTTTAGAGTTTTTTGACAAATCTGGTCTGACGTGGCGCTCCGGCGATACTCGCAAGGTTCTAAAGTCAGTATCGGATATTTTTGGAACTAACTAACTTTTGAAAGTGTAGGTGCTGCGTAACGGCCTGATCCGCGTTGAGGAAATTTGGCAATGGCGTATCCCTGCTGATGGCAGGCTTTCGTAATCAAAAGAATTTTCCAATTAATGCTACCGACAACCACCAAAATTCCTGCGACAGCCAACGTCCAACTGGCTTCATTTCCCCACACTAAAAATATCATAGCTAGGAATGACGGGAGTAAGTAGGAAATTAATTGTATTTTTAAAGTCGAAGCTAGCAATAACTTTTGAGACTTTTGCCCTACACCCACATCTCCTAAAGACATCACGTAATTTCGCCACAGCAGGGCGTTAATTGCGGCTAAAACTAATCCTCCTACTGGCAATATGCTTGGGAGCGGTATGCTTTGCGGGTAGATAAAAGAGTATATAGCTAATAATCCAAATCCCTCATAAAAGCCTGTGGCTAAAAGTATCCAAGGTATTTTCGGCGCTCTCCATGTAGGTATACCCTTAGCAGAATGAAGAATACGCGCTTGGCAATAAAGGAATGTTAAGGCGGCAATGGCAACAATCAAGTGCATGAAATTTGAAGGTGAAAAATAATCAATAAGTCCCGCAAGGTACAAAAGCCCAGCTGCATATACTTCTCTAGACATCCATGAATTTTGCGGTTTCAGCACCACATAAAAAGCCCTGAGCTTTCTGCCTATTTTAAGCCAAACAAAAAATAATCCGATTGCTATAATGATCCCGGAAACAAGGAAAATATTCAGCATAACTTTTTCGGTTAAATTATTTGTGAGGTACAAAAGGTAAGTCATTATGATGAAACCAGCGCCCAGTCCACCCATGATAAAATTCATGGCGGCTCGTAAATCCCAGAATGTCTGAGGTTTTCCAGAAAGCGGGTTATCTGACATTGAAAGGGCGGCATCGCTTATCTCAGTATCATCAAGTTCCCGACCTGGAACCGAGGGGGTTTCATACAAGTACTTAATTTGCGGGTCCGTGCCCAATTCAGCATGCATTTGAAAATAATTGCGCTCTGCTGTGAGCCGAGAGACTTCACTATTAGGATCGTTAAAATCGCCAAATTTGATAGCTGATGCAATGCAGGATGAAGAACATGCGGGCGTAGCTTTCCAGTCTTTTCCTGGAGATAATCCGTCATCAATGCCCGCATCTACCCGATCCACGCAGAATGTACATTTTTGGGCTACGCCAAGGCGTTCATCATGAGAAACGATCTTTTCCTGGATAGTTTCTTCGCCAAAATAAAAACTTTTTTCATGGACAATGGTACGGGCTTGGTATGGACAAGCTACGGCACAAGACGCACACCCGATGCAGAGGTCATAATCCATGGTGACAATGCCATCACCTCTTTGCTTGGTCGCACCAGTGGGGCAGACAGGTACGCAAGGAGGTTCGGCACAATGTTGACAACCAACAACGAGAAAGATGCGTTCAACATCGGGAAACGTTCCTGTTTCAACATCTAGTACTCCTCGCCATTGAACTCCAGGCACCGTATCATTAGCATGTTTGCATGCAACGGTGCAGGTTTGGCACCCCACGCAACGATTTACGTCCACGACCATTCCCCATCTCGGGATATCGGGATTTGAGTTGCCGGGCAATAATTCGTTCATCAGTGACCGACGCGGCTTGACGCGTCCATATTTCGTGACGGTCCAGTACCCCGCGTTATTTTTACTTTGGCAATATCTGAACCACTGCCAGTTGAATCGGTTAAGTCCAAAGATAAGGACGTTAGGGAATTTAAGCTTGCCAATTTGAGGTCCTTTGCGACAGGCGTTTTCCAATGATCAAATTGGCCAATCATAACTACAGTATCTGGTCGGATACCTTCGCGAAGCACGGCATAGCCATTTGTAATGCCAGATACGCTCTCCAATACCACGGGATCACCTTCTGCTAGGCCCATCTCCTTGGCTTTGCTTCGGTTCATTATGACACCCTTATGGCCTGAAATATTTTCAGCAACTTCGTTCATTAACGGTATTCCGACATTTGCGCCCCATGAATATTGCATGCTGCGGGAGGTGAGGCCCCAAAACGGATAATCATCAGGGTTATGACCGCTTTCCTTGACATGCTCGGACCAAATCTCCGGAAAACGAGCGTAACTGGGCATGGGTTGATATTCTTCAAGCTGTTTATCCCACCACTGTACGCCAATTTCGTGAAGGCGATGGGCTAATTGAGTTCCATGGCGTAAGATGCGCTCTTGATATGGCATCTCAAATCGAATCCCGTTTCTTTTAATGTGTGGATATAGAAACCAATCCAACTGAGGGAAAGGCTTCAGCATATATCCATTTTCTTTAAACCAATCTAAATCCCTAAC
>JYMV01019801.1_pt1 | contig 30792 bp, 23 predicted proteins | sample 338911 | NCBI WGS metagenome assembly JYMV01 (sample SAMN03354496, study PRJNA234377) | hydrothermal vent metagenome | biome: Deep sea; feature: Hydrothermal plumes at the Eastern Lau Spreading Center, Western Pacific Ocean; material: Seawater | place: Tonga | collected 2009 | depth 2000 m m
CCAGTTTTCTAACACCTGACTTGGTAATTCTACAAAATCCCAATAGACCGAAGCTCCCGATAAACTCGGGTAGGTGGAGTTAGCCAGCATCCCGTGTAGCGCGTGACCAAATTCGTGAAATAAAGTGGTAACTTCATTAAACGTAAGTAAGGATGGTTTTTTAGAAGTTGGTCGCGTAAAATTACAAACGTTAGAAACATGCGGACGCTCATTTTTACCGTCTTTCACTTTCTGATCTTTGTAAATCGTCATCCAAGCGCCATTTCTTTTGCCTTCTCTCGGGTGAAAATCGGCGTAAAATAGTGCCATAAAGTTATGATCGCCATCGTAAACCTCGTAAGTTTTTACTTCTTCGTGGTATTTATCTATGTCGAAAACTTTTTTAAAATGAAGATCGTATAATTTTTTGGCTACCGTAAAAACTCCGTGAATTACATTATCGAGTTTAAAATAAGGCTTCAATTGTTCATCGTCTAGCTGAAAACGCTTTTGTTTTAATTTTTCAGCATAATAAGCGCTGTCCCATTTTTCTAAATGGTCGATGCCATCTAATTCTTTTGCAAATTGTTCTAATTCTTGAAACTCTTTTTCAGCCGCAGGTTTTGCTTTTTCGAGCATTTCATTTAAAAAGTCATTTACTTTTTCAGGGCTTTTTGCCATTCGCTCTTCTAAAATGAAATGCGCATGGGTTTGAAAACCTAATAAATTAGCACGCTGGTGACGAAGTTTTGCAATCTTTAATACATTTTCTTGATTGTCGTATTCGTCATTTTGAAAACCTTTCGCTCCAAATGCAATCGAAAGTTTTTTACGCAGTTCTCGATTTTCTGCATACTTCATAAACGGAATATAACTCGGGTATTGAAGTGTAAAAATATAGCCTTTTTTTCCTTTAGCTTTGGCTAATAAATTGGCGTTTTCTAATTCGCTTTCCGGTAAGCCTTTTAAATCTTTTTCATCTTCAATATGAAGTTCATAACGATTGGTTTCTGCTAACACATTTTCACCAAACGAAAGTGAAAGTTTAGAGAGTTTCTTATCGATTTCTCGAAGTTGCTCTTTTTTATCTTCCGGTAAATTAGCTCCGTTTCTCGTGAAACTTTTATAGTGTTTATCGAGCAGTGTTTTTTGTTCTACACTCAGTTCTAAGCTGTTTTTTTGCTCGTAAACGCTTTTTACACGTTTAAATAATTCTTCATTTAAGGTTAAATCATTACTAAATTCACTTAACCAAGGAGAAACTTCTTGCGCTATTTTCTGAATTTCTTCATTCGTTTCAGCCGAATTTAAATTGAAAAATATGCTCGAAACTCGACTTAAGGTTTCACCTGCAAATTCTAAAGCTTCTAAGGTATTCTCGAAAGTTGGCGTTTCTTCATTAGAAGTAATGCTATCGATTTCTGCTTTTGCTTTGGCAATGGCTTCTTGAAAAGCCGGTTTAAAATGTTCGTTTTTTATCTTAGAAAATGGAGCAGCATCAAACGGCTCCAATAACGGGTTTTCCTGACTCATAATTTATTTTTCTGTACAAACGTAAAGATACAAAGAGTAGGAGAGTTGAGGTCTTAATTTTTAGTCAAAAAAGAGTTTACAATTCAAATTCTTCCAATTCTCGATCGGGAGAAATAATATTGTAACCTTCCCAAACAGAAGCATCGTATTTGCGAATGTAATCTAACTTCTTACCTTTATTTTCTTCGATACTATTAAATTGTTTTGAAGTTATCGGCGAAGAGTTGACAAACAAAATCTCGGTATTCATGTTGGATTGATTTTCGACAAGCATATCAAATTTGAATTTGATTCGCTTAGAACGATCTTCAGTATTTTCTTTGAATTTAAAACTACGATTAAAGTAAATATATTGGTTGGTTTCACTTTTAGCATAAACAGGATCGTAGGTGTTATTTTCATTCTTTTTGAAAATGATTAAGCCGGTGTCTTTAGTTTGTTCAGCTTTGATCCCTAATAAGAATTTCATATTAATTCCGGAAGCTTTTTCGCCTTCTTCTAAATGATATTCGGCTTTAATTATCGCAAAACTTTCAGCAGAAACGTAAAGTTTTCCTAGATAATCGGCGCGACCACGATCGGGTTCAAACGATAAAATATAAACCATTTCTCCGTTAAAACCGGTAATGTCTTCAATGGTATAAGCATAATCTTCGTACTCTCTTACAAAATCAAATTTCCCCAAATTTAATTTATCGTTGTACTTAAAATAATCTACATAACTTTCTTTGAGATTCTTGGTGTAAATAGAATCACTTTTTTTGGTTTGAACTTTAAATTTCTTACCGACTTTTAGAGAATCGTCTATCGGTAAAATTCCGCTTTTTACTTTAAAAGTATTTTCACTGTTAAGATTCTGACCTATTTTTTTCATGACTTCTGAAGAAAAACTTTCTACATCACTCGATTGGGTGGTGTCTTTTAAAACGGTAGCTTTGTGAATATCGACTTTTAGACTGTCTATTTTTTCGCCTAACGAAACACGAATAAATTTTTCTGAATACGATTTTGAAGTAACATTCTTGGTCGTTTTTAGTAATTCTTCTAATTCAGTATTAAATTTTTTAGTGACTTTTTTCTCTAAAAAAGTGGCTTTGTTAATTTCGAATTCGGCATCGAGAATTTCATTGTCACTTTCATTTCTAATAAACAGGTCGTATTGGCACAAGCTGTAGTTATAATTTTTGGCAAGATTTTCATTCACCTTTGCTATAATTTCTTGCGGAGAAAGTTTTTTGTTGATCAAATAAACATCTTCTAATTCACTTACATCTTCTTTTAAATAAATGATCGTGTCTTGTACAAAATCTTTTAAAGCAATTCGCATCGATTGATAACCTAACGATGAAAAACGAAGCGAATCCTTCTCGGTAAAACGATCGACGTTAATTTGAAATTCACCTTCGTTATTAGTGATGACACCGTAGTTTTTCCCAATTTCTACAGAAGCGTAAGGAATGCTTTCGTTGGTTTCTTTACTAAAAAGTGAACCTGAAAGATCTTGCGCGGTTAACGGGAGAAAAAATAAAAAAGTTAGAGCGAGTAGTAAGTAAGTTTTGAGCATAGTAGAGGTTGAGTAAATAACTTCTATAAATATGCAAAAAATCTTTGAATGTTGAACCAATTGAAATAAAAAACCTTCTCTAATAGAGAAGGTTTTTGGATATTTTGAAAAAGTTTTTTTGTATAATTTAAGTCAACTTGATTTTGTTTCAGGCTCTCATCTCGAAAAATGACGAGATTCCGGATCAAGTCCGGAATGACATTTATTTCGGTGATTACAAATTAATGATGATAAAAAAATCTACTTACTTCTTTTTAACTTCCTCAGCACCTTTAATCACTTTTTGTTTAAGGCCTTCTTTGTACACTAAAATTTTGTCAAGCACACATTTATCGGAAGCACCAATAATTTGAGCCGCCAAAATTCCGGCATTTTTAGCTCCGTCTAAAGCTACGGTTGCTACCGGAACACCGCCCGGCATTTGTAAAATAGAAAGCACAGAATCCCAACCATCGATCGAGTTTCTCGATTTTACAGGAACACCAATCACCGGTAACGGAGAAAGAGAAGCGATCATCCCAGGAAGGTGAGCTGCACCGCCGGCACCGGCGATAATAACGTTAAAACCACGTTCGTGAGCGTTTTTTCCGTAATCGAATAATTTTTCCGGAGTTCTGTGTGCCGAGACAATATCGACTTCAACTTCAATGTCAAAACCTTTTAAAATATCGATGGCTTCTTGCATCACGGGAAGATCACTCGTGCTTCCCATAATAATTCCTACTTTACTCATATTTTTATTTTTTGCTTTTGACTCTTTAAAATTTGCTTTCAGCTTTTATTAATTTTTATTTTGAACCCTTCCGCCTTCGGCACCTTCCCTTAAAAAGGGAAGGATTTATTTTCGAGGTGTTGACAAAAACTTTACGTTGTTATAATCAGTTAAATTGAAAATTCTCAGTTTTCTAACCTCTAACCTCTAACCTCTAACCTCTAACCTCTAACCTCTAACCTCTAACCTCTAACCTCTAACCTCTAACCTCTAACCTCTAACCTCTACTTATTACTTTAATTTCTTTCTTCACTTCTTCTGCAATTCTTCTAGCTTCCCCTAAATCTTTATTTACGATAGTAACGTGTCCCATTTTTCTAAACGGTCTGGTTTGTTTTTTGCCATAAATATGTGGTGTTACGCCGGGCATTTGCATAATTTTCCCGATGTTTTGGTAATGCACTTGGCCTTCGTGATTTTCGTCACCGACTAAATTTACCATCACACCACCAACTTTACTTTCCGTTTCTCCTAAAGGCAGATCTAAAATCGCGCGCAGGTGTTGCTCAAACTGATTGGTAAAACTTGCTTCAATACTATAATGACCACTATTGTGAGGTCTTGGTGCTACTTCGTTCACTAAAATCTCATCATCTTCGGTTTGGAACATTTCTACCGCCAATAAACCTACGTGCTCAAAACTTTCTGAAACTTTTTTGGCAACAGCTCTCGCTTTTTCAGCAACGTGATCTTCAATTCTTGCCGGGCAAATCACATATTCCACTTGGTTGGCTTCCGGATGAAATTCCATCTCGACCACCGGATAAGTTTTTACTTCACCCGAAACATTTCTGGCAACGATCACCGCTAATTCATTTTTAAACGGAATCATTTTTTCGGCTAAGCAAGCACCTTCCGGTAACGGAATTAAATCTTCTTCTTCTCTAATCACAGAAACGCCTTTCCCGTCGTAACCACCGGTGCAACTTTTCCATACAAACGGGTAATCCCATTCTTTTCGCACCAAAGCTTCGGTTAATTCATATTTTTCAGCATACACCGTAAAATCGGCTGTTGGGATTCCTTTTTCAGCATAGAATTGCTTTTGCACGCCTTTATCCTGAATTTTTCTCAACGTAGCCGAAGAAGGATATACCTTTTTGCCTTCACTTTCTAATTGCTCTAAGGCATCGACATTCACCAATTCGATCTCGAACGTAAGTACATCTACTTTTCGACCAAAATTCACCACGGTATCAAAATCCATTAAATCGCCTTGTTCAAAAACATCACAAGCAATTTTACATGGCGCTTCTGGACTGGCATCAAGCACATAAGTCTGGATGTCGTATTTACGCGTATCGTACAACATCATTTTACCTAACTGGCCGCCGCCAAGAATACCAAGCTTAAAATCTGAAGAAAAATAGTTATGCATTTTTATTATGTTGAAGGTTTCTGGTTTATCATTTAATTTTTTCGACTATCACATTGAGCGGAGTCAAAATGTGGGCGTTTCCCTATCGGGTCGGGCTTTCGGCACTCGCTTTTTGTTTTGTTTTTCAGCTTTGCTAGAACAACAAAACAAAAGAGCTTAAACAAATGCCTCAATCCCTAACGCAACTTGTTTCGGCAAAAATAAATCTTTTTAAGAGATTACACGAAAAAATAGGCTTTCTCTCTGTAATCCTTATCTTTGCACAAAACCGAGTGAAAACTCAACTAAGCATGCTTCAGTTACACGATTTAACTTTTGTCCCTTTTATTACTTCAGCAGAAATTGAAGAACGTATTGCTCAACTAGCGCAACAAATTAGCGCAGATTATCACGAAAAAACACCGGTATTTTTAGGAGTTTTAAACGGAGCTTACCAATTTACAGCAGCTTTAACACAACAATTTAAAGGCGATTGCGAGGTAGAATTTACCAAGCTAAAATCTTACGAAGGCACAACTTCTACAGGAACGATTCAAAATTTAATTGGCGTAAATAATCTAAAAGGAAAACACGTGATCGTGGTCGAAGATATTGTCGATACCGGTAATACCATTTCAGAAATTATAAAAATTTTAGAAACAGAAGAAGTCGCAAGTTATCGTATCACTACACTTTGCTATAAACCTGAAGCTTATAAAAAATCGCATAAAATAGATTATATTGGGTTAGAAATACCGAATAAGTTTATTGTAGGTTATGGCTTAGATTACGACGGTTTAGGAAGAAATTTACCAGAAATATATCAACTAAAATAAATCTAAATGACAAACATCGTATTGTTTGGCCCTCCGGGAGCCGGAAAAGGAACACAGGCAGATATTTTAAAAAAGAAATACGAATTGGTACACATCTCTACCGGAGATGTTTTTCGTTACAATATTAAAAACGAAACAGAACTTGGTAAAACCGCAAAATCGTATATCGATAAAGGTCAGTTAGTGCCCGATGAGGTTACCATAAATATGCTAAACGCAGAGGTTGATAAACATCCGGAAGCTAAAGGAATTATATTTGATGGTTTCCCACGTACCGAAGCTCAAGCCGGCGCTTTAGATAAATTATTAGAAAGCAAAAACGATGCTGTTAACGCCATGATCGCTTTAGAAGTAGAAGATGAGGTGTTGGTAAAACGTTTATTAGAGCGTGGAAAAACTTCTGGTCGTGCCGATGATGCCGATGAAGGTGTGATTAGAAATCGCATCAAGGTTTATTATGATGAAACTGCGATTTTAAAAAATTACTACAAAAAACAAGATAAATATTTTGGTGTAGACGGTGTTGGGAGTATCGACGAGATCACGCAACGTTTAAGCCAAGTGATCGATCAATTATAAGCTATTTTTAGCAGGAAGAATTTTAAAAATTTCCACAAAAGTGGAGCAGGAATATGAAAGAAGGAAATTTTATAGACTACGTAAAACTTCACGTTTCTTCGGGTAAAGGCGGGAGCGGTTCTTCGCATTTGCACCGAGAAAAATATATTGAAAAAGGCGGTCCCGATGGTGGTGACGGTGGTCGTGGTGGTCACGTAATTATTCGTGGAAATGAAAATTTATGGACGCTTATCGAGTTCAGTTTTAAGCGTCACATTAAAGCCGGTCACGGAGGTAATGGTAGTAAACAGCGAAGTACGGGAGCCGATGGAGAAGATGTGTATATCGAAGTACCTTTAGGAACCGTGATTCGTGATACCGATACCGAAGAAATTATCGATGAAGTAACCGAGCATAACGAAGAAATCATTATCGCTGAAGGCGGAATGGGCGGTCGAGGTAACTGGCATTTTAAATCGTCTACCAATCAAACGCCACGTTATTCGCAACCCGGTATCGATGGGCAAGAACGCAATATTACCTTAGAATTAAAAGTTTTGGCAGATGTTGGTTTGGTAGGTTTCCCAAATGCAGGAAAATCGACTTTACTTTCGGTAATTACAGCGGCAAAACCTAAAATTGCGAATTATGAATTTACTACGTTAAAACCAAATTTAGGAATCGTAAAATACCGCGATTATCAAAGTTTTGTAGTAGCAGATATTCCCGGAATTATTGAAGGAGCTGCTGAAGGTAAAGGATTAGGTTATCGCTTTTTAAGACATATCGAGCGTAATTCAACTTTATTATTTTTAATTCCGTGTGATGCCGATGATGTAAAGAAACAATACGAAATTTTGTTAGATGAATTACGTCGCTACAATCCGGAATTGTTAGATAAAGATCGATTGATCGCTATCTCGAAAACCGATATGCTTGATGAAGAGTTAAAAGCAGAACTCGATGAACAATTACAGGAAGATTTTAAAGAAATTCCTTATGTGTTTATTTCGTCGGTGGCGCAATTAGGATTACAAGAATTGAAAGATCAACTTTGGAAAATATTAAATAAAAGTCCCGAAGCATAAATTCAACTTTAATTGAATAAAATAATGAAAGCGGAAACTGTTGAGGTTTCCGCTTTTTTGTTAAGTCTAGGTTATATTCAGCAAGAAAAGAATAGTTTTTCTTATTTTTAATAGACTAAATCAAACACCATGAAACGATTTTTACCCGTTATATTTTTATTCTCTATTCTGCTTTTAACTTCTTGTGGCGGACCCAAAGCTTACTTCGACTACGATCAAAAAGCAAATTTCGATCAGTTTGAATCGTATAATTTTTATGACCAAATGGAAACCGGTTTAAATGAATTAGACGAAGATCGAATGATCCAAGCCTTAAATACCGGTTTGAGTAAACGCGGATTTACCTCTTCTGCAACGCCCGATTTTAAAATAAATTTTTATACCGAAGTTTTTGAAAAACAAAGTAATTCTAGCATTGGTTTAGGTGTTGGCGGCGGGGGCGGAGTTGTTGGTGGTGGCGTTTCCGGTGGTATTCCCGTTGGCGGTTCACGTCTGTATATGAGTGTCACTATAGAGTTTACCAATGCTGCCGATGATGAATTGTATTGGCAAGCCGTAGTAGAACATCAATTTAATCAAGACGCCAGCCCGGAAGAACGTATGTATTTTTTTACTGAAGTGGTAGAAAAAGCTTTAGAAAACTATCCGCCGGAAGAATAGTTTAAGGATACTTATAAAACAGAAGCTTGCAACAACATCAATTTATAACAGTCTTTTTATAAAATGATCATTTTATGAAAAAGCTTTTACTATTACTTTTAGTCGTATTTCTTGGTTCTTTTTCTTCACAAGCAAAAGAAATTGTAGCTCGTGTGGTTTTTGAAAATAGAACCGACGAGCAACTTACTTCCGGGGAATTTTTTATTATTGAATTGAATAAAACCATTCAAATTAATTCTGAAGAAGATTTCAATATTATCTTACCGGAGAAAGGGAAGTATTGCTTCTCGTTTATCTCTACTAAATTTGATGCTTACACGTATTATCCGGCAAAAATCTCTCAAAAAAATAACCAGATAACGATCAGGTTGCAGGAAAAAGGAAAAGCTTTCCAATATTCAAAAGAAAAAAATAGCTATAGTTTTTCAATGAAAAATGTGAAAGCTAAAAGAGATCAGCTCTATTTTATCTTCAACGGAATAAATAACACTCCAATCGATTTTGAAAATTTCAAAGAAAAATATGGAGTAGGAATGCGTACAGAAAATTGTGTGGTAGATCCTTTTACGTTGAAGGAAACAATTCAGCATAATAAAGCGATCGTTGAGTATTTAAACGAAAAGTTTGGTGATCAATGGTTAGAAGATTTACCTGCGCAGCCTTTTGGAATAAAATAGATTAATATTAAAAAAGTCAGCTAGCATCTAGATACAAGCTGACTTTTATCTTTTATATTAATTTTTCTTCAATTCTACTCGGCTACCTTCGGTTTGCACTTTAAACTCCGGGGCGTACATACTTTGCAATTGTGAGATTCCGTTAGAGAAATTGCCGGGATTGTTGACGCGTAAATCGTACTCGAAAACATAAGTTCCTTGGCTAATTTCATCAAAGAAAAAGTGCGTCGCAACATCTTTTGTACTTTGATAATAACCTAAACCATCTTGCCATTTATAGGTAGAAAGTACATCTACCGGTTCTAAACCTGCGGCGCGCATATCTTTTAAATGCATAAAACTAAAATTTTCTTTTGCCTTTATGATCAATCTTACCGTTACCAAATCACCAATTTTTAAGGAAGTTTCCTCTAAACTCACTAGCGTTGTCCCTTCGTTACTTTCTACTTTTTTAAAAAGTTCTTTTTCAATAGAAAGTTCGGTTTGATTGTTGGCTTTTACCTGATCAGCTTCTTCAAAATACTGCCAATACATCGCTCCGTATTGTGGTGAATCTGAGTTATTTTTAATTTCAACTTCGGCCATTTCTGCTGAAATTTCTTCCGCAGGAAAACGCGTTTTTATATATCCGGCTTTGTTATTACTGTTTAAAACTAATTTTTGATCACCGATCTTAATTTTTGGTGTTTCCCCATTTAGATAGTCTTGATCTCCCTGAATAAGCAATGCATAAACCGCTTCGGTCGTCGCTTTGGTAGAACTCCAAGCTTCGGTTTTTTTATTCCGAAGTAACCAGGTTTTTAATTGGTTGATGCTTTCTTCATCTTTATCAATTTCTGCAAAAGCTTCGATGGCTAAAGCTTGCGTGGCGATCGGTGCGTTATACCAAGCGCGACTGTTAATGACCTCTTTCCAATACATTCCGTATTCAGCATCGATAACGGCATTTTCTTTGAGCGACGCCAAAATATTTTTAGCTAGTTTTTGTTTTTCGTAGCGATGTGCAACCATCGCTAACGTAAGTTTTGACTGAATCGAAGGTGTGATCCATTTTTTATCGAAATCTTCTAATAATAAGGTTTTAAATGCTTCAAATTTTTCATCTTTAAAACCTTCGAAAAAACTCCTTGCATACACATAGTTAAGGTCGCTGTTATAGAAATTAAAATCTTTTCGTTTGAAGTCTTGATTCAGAAACTTTTCATCTAAATAATCGATCAGCTCGATCGAAATATCGTCGAAGGTATCGTTATCTTCTAATTCCGGTGCGATTTTTAGCAATCTTCCCATTCCTTTTAAAAGGTGTAAAGAGATCGCCCTATTGGCTCGGCCGCCGCTAAACCAAGGGAAAGCTCCGGAACTTAATTGAAGCTCAGACAATTTATTTAATGCTTGTTGAGTTTTGGTTTTCGTTTCTTGAATATCGAGTAATTGCGCCAAACGTTTTTGTTGCTCTTCTTCAGTTTCTGCATCTTTTAACCAAGGCGTTTCTTGCAATACGATTTGCTTTAATTCTTCATTGGTATTGAAGGACGAAAGCTCGGTTTTATTGACTTTCCACTGCTGAAGTGTTTGCTGAATTTCCGGATTTTTCTCTAAAAGCACCGTCGTTAAATAATTGGCGAACATTTTAGAGAAAGTCTGTTCGGCACAATCATGAGGATATTCTATTAAATACGGAAGCGCTTGCAAGCTTGTCCACGCCGGGTTCGACGTATATTCAAAAACCAGTTGATGATTTTCTAGCGTGGTAGAGGTATTGTTTTTAAGGTTGTTGAAAGTGATTTTTTTCTTTTCCTTCGGGTTTACCCAAATCGGAAGCGTTTCTGTAATAAAAATACGGTTCGATAAGACCGGAATAATACTTTCTTCTCCGTCTGAAAAATTTCCGGCTTTTGCGACAATGCGGTAACGCGCTGCTGAAAGTCCTTCTGGAATAAAAAGCGTCCAACTCACTTCGGTATTTCCTTTGGGAGGAATTTGAAAGTTTTTGATGATGTTTTTATTGGTAACTAGTTTTATTTTTTCTTGCGTTATTTCATCGGTAAACTCTAGTTGAATTATTCCGTTGAGTACTTTTTTTGATAGATTATTTACTTTCGCAGAAATCACAAGCGTATCCTTGCTTCTAAAAAATCGCGGAAAGTTTGGAATAATGTTGAGGTCTTTTTGTGTGATCGTTGTCAAATCAAGTTTTGCCTGATGTAGATTTTTATCGTGCGCAAAAGCTTGAAAGTTCCAACGGGTTAAAGCTTCCGGACTTTCAAACTCAAAAATCACTTCACCTTTTTTGTTGGTTTTTAACTGCGGAAAGAAAAAAGCGGTTTCTTTTAAATTGGTTCGTGTTTCTATTTGTTGCAATTCTTCTTCTGCCGCATTGGTTGTAATAATTACGACTCCATTAGCTGCCCGAGAACCGTAAAGAGCAGTTGCGCTTGCGTCTTTGAGGACTGTTAAAGAGCTAATATCACTAGGATTAAGATTTGTAGAATTTTCTACAATGTTACCGTCTATTACATATAAAGGCGAACTGGAATTATTTATTGAACCAATACCTCTAATTCTAACATATGTTGAATCTTCAGAAATCTCAACTCCGGCGACTGCTCCATTCAGAGTTTGGGTTATACTCGCATTGACACTTTCTTTATTTTGTGTAGCGTAACCCGTCACTACAACTTCATCTAATTGACTATTTCCTGCATTTAAAGTGATTTGACCTGATTGCTTAGCTGAAGTTTGTTCGGTACTAAATCCTACAAAACTGAAAACTAGAATGTCATCTGGATTGGCTTCAATCGTATAATTACCATCAAAATCGGTTTGTGTTCCGGTAGAAGTTCCTTTAATGAGCACAGTTACTCCAGGAAGCGGCAAACCTTCTTCGTCGACAACTGTTCCTGAAACGTAACCTTCTTTTGGTTCTTTTTGCTCAGTTTCTTTAATTAAATCGTTAAGATAGATCTTATTCGTATTTGTGGTATTGGTAAAATGATAACCAAAATTTTGAAAGAAACTATAGCTTAATGAATAGCTGTAATAGCTCGGGGTGTAATAATTGCTTTTGTGAAAATTATTGGTGTAATAATGATTTAAATGAATGCTTGAATTTGGTAAACCATTCCCTTTATAAGAATACGGAGTTTGATAAAGTTGTGTATTCCAATTATGAGAAACAAACTCATCTAAACTAGCATCATACATACTGGCTAAAACTTCAGCATTTGCTGGCTTTTTATTTTGATCGATCACTTTTAATCGCCAAGTTTCTTGACTGCCTGGTTCTAATTTGTTTTTGAAATGTAAGACTTCAAACTCAAGGTTTTCTTTAGCATTTACAGGTTGAGGCAAGTTAACACTTTTTCTCTCTTTAAAATAGTAGCCCAATCGGTTAAATACGTATTCTAAATAAACATTCTCGGTTTCTTTTGGAATGGTGTAAGTGAAAGAATTTTCTCCTTTTTTAAGCTGAAATATTTCTTGCTTAACCAAAGTGTCATCAAAAGCTAGATTGACTAAAATAGGAAGGCTATCTAGTAGCGTAGTAAATTTGAAATTCACTTCTTTTTTACCTTTTACTTCCTTTAAATCGTAAGTGTAGTTGATGAAATTTTTATCAAATTGGTCAAGTTTATCTTTCGGGTTTTTGATCGATTTTTTGGTTTCTGCTTCAACTTCGTAACCTAACTTTCCTTTTCCTTTAAATTCAAATACATAATCTCCAGTTCTCCATTCTTCTTTGTAATCATCAATTTGTAAAGTAGCCAAAGAATCTATTTTTAACGGGATGGTATTGATGAGTTTTTTAGGCCAATTTTCTTTAAGGTCTAAACTGTCATAAGGCGTAAACGGAAAGTGCTCTATAAATTTTTCTTTTGAAATTTGCTGAATCTCGGGAGCAGCCCAACTTCTTTTGGTTAGAATTCGGTCTGGCTTTATATATTTATAAACTTTAAGTTCACCTTCTGCAGTTGATACTAAATTATTTAAATCTTGAGCGTATATTTTTAATTCTTGATTTTTTCCAATTCTAGTTTCGTATGGCGCTTGAATCGAAATATCTGTAGCGTGATAACCAACGCGAATGTTTTGTGATGCCGTATGCGTTTCTCCATTTACATCGGTGACCGTAGCTTCTACCGAATACGTGAAAGTTGGTTGAGAACCACTATCAATATCTTCATCGGGAATAGCTTTAAAATCGATAGTGAAATTTCCTTTTGCATCAGTGGTGGTTTCTCCGGTAGTTAGACGTTCAGAAGATCTACTATGATATGAATAATTATAGCGATAATTATAATTCAGTTTTCGTTCAACGGCATATTTTACTTGTGCGTTACTGATATTGCCTCCAAAAAATGCTTTGGCTTTTCCTTTTAATTGAATAGAGTCATTAAGTACATAAGTAGAATCGATAGCATTGAATTCAACTTCAAATTTTGGACGTTTGTATTCTTCAACTCTAACCTCTGTATACGTATCGTTAAAATAAGCATCGTAGTAAGGAGAGTTTTCCTCAAAATCTTCATCTAGAGCAATTTCAAACTCTCCGGTTAATACATTTTTCGGGATATTAAATTCGCCTTGTACAGAGCCAAATTCATTGGTCCTTAAACTAAGACTATCTACCAAATCATAATTTTCATCGTATAACTCTACATAAATACGCTCATTAGGAACCACTTTTCTTTCGGTTTTACTTTGGTAGGAGAGAATACCTTTAAAATAAATGGTTTGTCCCGGTCGGTAAATGCCGCGATCAGTAAATAAATGACTTCTTATTTCAGGATCCTCATCTTCGTTATTAGAATTGTTGTTATAATTTTTTCTAAATCTTAAACTAGAATATAAAGTGTCATTATTGTGAATTAAGATAATAGATTCTTGTTGATAATAGCTTTTAGGTTTCTGATGTATTTTTATTAAACCATCTTGATTGGTAGTGTAGATTTTTTTCGGCTTCGTTTTAAGAAAAACTTCTACATTTTCTAGCGGCTGCCCGGTTGTTCGGTTAGTAACGAATAATTGTTGGTCTTCCTGAAAGTCGAAGTTGGTATAAGAAAGATTGGTGATTTGTAATTGCTGAAATTGATAATCAGATTTTTCAAGATCAATAGCTTTATTCTTACTAAAAAGCAATACGTAATTTCCTACAGGTAATTCATCTAGCAAGAGTTCTGTAGAATAAGAAAAATGGTTTTCAATTTTCGGAAGCTGAAATTCTTGTTGCTGAAAAACTTTCGCATTTCTATATAGATCTCGCGCTAAAGAATCTTGACTATAATCGTATTGCGTTAAAACTTGCTGCGGAATTTGATAAATTCTTAAATATAAACTGTCGGTATTTTTAAAATTAACCAAGGCTCGAAATTTTCGGTTGGGTAATGGTTTTTGTTTAGTTTTAATTGTGATTTGTGAAGAAGTAATTGCACGTTCAATTTTTAAAGCCTGCTTGCCGGGATGTGAGTTGGGGAGCAAGTCTTTAATTTTTTCAACCTGAGAAAGACTTTTGTTAAGGTAATCGGGCGTAGTTTTCTTGTTTGCGTTTTGATAATAAAATTCGGCTAATTTATAATGTACCCAGGCTTTTTCTTTTGGAGTTTTTATCACGTTTAAATACTTCAGCAGCGCTTCTTTATAATTTTCTTTAGGAGTTGAATATGAGCCATTTTCTTTTAAATACTCAAAGCGCTCTAAGGTGGTGATCACTACCGAAAGAGCATTTTTCTGTTGAAGATGCAAACGCGTAAGATCTTGATAGGTTTTTAAGGTTGCTATTTTCTGAGTGCCATCTTCATAAGCCGAAAGATCGATCGAAATAAAATCTTTTGGTAAACCGTAAAACTCAGTTTCAATGAGATAGTGCGATTTTTTATTTTCTGGATTATAGCTATGATGTTTTAAAAAGTTGAGGTAACGATTGGCAAGAACATCGTAAAGTGTACTCCGGTAATTATTAAAATTCTCTCCGTAATTTAAAATTTCGGTAAAATCTTTTAGCGGAGCTTCGATAAGTTTTTGTTCCGATAAAAGCGATTTTTGGTAGTAACTCATGATTTTCGATTGAAAATCGTCTTTGCTCCACGTTAAAAAATCCTTCGCAATTGAGTCTGTGTTTGTGCGTTGATTGATGCGGTAACGGTTTTCTTTATAGTAATCGTTTAAACTTTCCGCTAAAAAAGAATAGAGTACTTGTCGGGTAGGAGCATTTTGGTCTTCAATTTCAGCTAAAAAATCTTGGTAAACTTCTTCTTCGCTATCTTTTTTTAAGATCAATTTATACTTGGCAACATAGAGAAAAGCCTTTAGAAACTGTTGCGGGTTCTCTTTTCGGTCGGCTTTGCGTTTAATCTTCTCAGCTCTTTCGAGCGCACTTACCGATTTACCTTGCAGCTCGAGTTCTTCAACTTCGTCCCACCATTTATCAAATTTTTGTTGCGCATAATGAACTTTTGTAAGCAACAGACAACACAGGCTTAGCAGGTAAACTTTTTTCATAAGATTGGTAATTTGTTTAAAGATACAGATTATTATCAATTTTTGCCGAAAACGTATTTTTTGAAATACTTCAGCAACTTTGGCAGCACTTTTGTTATTTTTAGCCTGTGAGAAAACAACTTTTATACCTATTCATTTTGATAAGCGTTTCTGTAAAGGCGCAAACTTCTTTTGAAAAAGGAGAAAAATTTTTTGAAGCAGAAAAATGGAATTCAGCTAAAAAAGAATTTCAGCAAGTTTCCACTTCATCTCAACAATTTGTAAAATCACAAGAGTATTTAGGTGATATTGCTGCGCACCAAAAAGAATGGGACGATGCTTTAGATTTTTATGAAGCTTTAGTTGAAAGATATCCCGATAACGCCAATTATAATTTTAAATACGGCGGCGCTTTAGGGATGAAGGCGCTTACGTTATCTAAAATGCAAGCAGCTTTTTATATTTCAGATATCAAACATTATTTAAAACGGGCGGCAATATTAGATTCAACGCACATTGAAGCACGTTGGGCTTTGGTCGAATTGTATATGAAGCTTCCCGGGATTTTAGGCGGAAGTGCAGAAACTTCTTATAAATATGCGAATCAACTACAGGAAATTAGCTCTGTAGATGGTTGGTTGGCAAAAGGTTTTATTGCGAAAGAAGAAGAAAAATTTGAGCTGGCTGAAACCTATTATAAAAATGCGTTGAAAGTAGGCGGTTCTGTGACTTGCTACGAGAAATTGTTAGAATTGTATTTAAACAGAACCAATGAGCATCATAAAGCTAAAGATCTGTTAGAAGAAGCTAAAAAAGCGCATCCCAACACCAACTGGTCTTCTTTTATAAGTAAATTTTCCTAAGCTTCTTAAGCTAAATTTTTTCTGCTGAATTATTTACTGAAATACGATGATCAACAATCTCAAGGCTTTCTGTTATTGATAATCGGCGATGAATTAATATCTTTACATTTTACAACCAAAAAACTATTCTATGCGCGTACATTTTATTGCGATTGGCGGTAGCGCTATGCATAACCTTGCATTAGCTTTATACGAAAAAGGAGATGAAGTAACCGGAAGCGATGATGCGATTTTTGAACCTTCAAAATCGAGATTAGAAAAAGCTGAATTATTACCGGAAGAAATGGGATGGTTTCCCGAAAAAATTTCTTCAGAAATCGATGCGGTAATTTTAGGTATGCACGCTAAAGAAAATAATCCAGAATTAAAGAAAGCGCAAGAATTAGGTTTAAAAATTTATTCTTACCCGGAGTTTTTATACGAACAAAGTAAAGACAAAACTCGCGTTGTAATTGGTGGTTCTCACGGTAAAACAACCATTACTTCGATGATTTTGCACGTATTGCATTACCACGATATAGAAGTAGATTTTATGGTAGGCGCGCAATTAGAAGGTTTCGATACGATGGTTCATCTCACCGATGAGAATGATTTTATGTTATTAGAGGGCGATGAGTATTTATCTTCACCGATCGATCGTCGACCAAAATTTCATTTATACCAACCTAATATTGCTTTATTAAGTGGTATCGCTTGGGATCATATTAATGTTTTCCCTACGTTTGAAAATTATGTCGAGCAGTTTAAACTGTTTACAGATTCGATGGTAAATGGTAGTATTTTGGTGTATAATGAAGAAGATCCTTTAGTAAAGCAAATTGCTGAAAGCGCTACAAAACCAACTCGAAAACACCCATATGTTACTCCGGAATATTTTGTAGAAGATGGCGAAACTTTCTTAAAAACACCCGAAGGAGATATGCCGATCGAAGTGTTTGGAGAACATAACCTAAACAATCTTGCCGGTGCCAAATGGATTTGCCAACATATGGGAATCGATGAAGAAGATTTTTACGAAGCTATTGCTACGTTTAGCGGCGCTTCAAAACGTTTAGAGAAAATCTCAGATATACGCGGTACGCTGGCTTTTAAAGATTTTGCGCATAGTCCTTCAAAAGTGAAAGCTACCACAGAAGCCGTAAAACAACAATATCCTGAAAAAGATTTATTAGCTTGTTTAGAATTGCATACCTATAGCAGTCTTAATGCAGAATTTCTTCAGCAATATAAAGATTCGTTAGCTGCGGCCGATAAAGCCATAGTTTTTTATTCACCAGAGGCGGTTCAGCTTAAAAAGCTTCAAGAAATAGACGCAAAACAGATCGAAGACGCTTTTCAGCATAAGAACTTAAAAGTATATACCAATCCGCAACTTTTTCAAGAATATTTAAAAACCGGAACATTTACCAACTCCGTCATTTTATTTATGAGTAGCGGTAATTACGGCGGTTTAGATTTTGATCAAGTTAAAGAATGGATTTAATTGCTGAATTGGGTAAAGTGATGATCTAAATGTTTGTATTGCATTTTACCCCATTCTTCTTTGGTAAACTTTCCGAAAATCGGGTGTGGTTTCCAAGTTTCTTTCGTTTTTAGTTGATGAAATTCATCTATAAGTAATGCCAATGTTTCTTTTTCTTTTAAGAAATCTTTATCGGTATCTACGATAAATTCTTTGGCAGTCGGTAATCCTTTTTTCCAAGGTTTATCGTTGTGTAGAGAAGATTTTACCATCTTCATAATTAACCCCATTATAAATGGAGGCTTTTCAATAGTGATTTTCTCTAAGCCAATAAGTAGCGGTTGTTGGCAGTGATGCAGCATTTGTGCGACTGTCATTTTACCCCATTTTCGTTCTGAATCTGGTGTGAGCGATTGCAGTCGGTCTTTTATTTCTTGATGCGTATCTTGATCAAATAGCGATTTCATAAAAAGTACTTTGGTTAAAAGTAATATTTATTTTTTGTTCTTATCTTTAAGAATGCAAGAAAATAAACCTTTTTCAATTAAATATTGGGCTGAAGGAGATCGGCCGCGAGAAAAATTACTTCAGAAAGGGAAAATGAGTTTGAGTGATGCAGAATTGATCGCGATCTTAATTGGTTCGGGTAGTCGAGAAGAAAGTGCGGTACAATTATCTAAACGTATTTTAGCTTCTTCTGAAAATAAACTGAATGAACTCGGCAAACTTTCTGTACAACAACTCACCAAATTTAAAGGAATAGGAGAGGCGAAGGCAATCACGATCGTCGCTGCGATGGAATTAGGAAGGCGACGAAGAGGAGAGGAAGCTGTTCAAAGAAAACAAATTACATCGGCAGATGCTGTTTTTGAAGTGATGCAACCCATAATTGGCGATTTAGGTCACGAAGAATTTTGGATTCTTTATTTAAATAATTCAAATAAAATTCTACAAAAACTTCAACTTAGTAAAGGCGGAATGACCGGCACTTTAGTCGATGTTCGCTTGGCGTTTAAAAATGCTTTAGAAGTAGGGGCGACGTCTGTAATTTTAGCGCATAACCATCCTTCAGGAACTTTAAAACCCAGCGAAGCCGATAAGCAACTCACACGAAAATTAAAACTCGCCGGAGAAAGTTTAGATATAAAAGTGCTAGACCATTTAATTGTGACGCAAAAGTCCTATTTTAGCTTTGCAAACGAAGGCATTTTATGAGCGATTCGCCTAAATTATTAATTTATGTAAGTGCAGTTACGCCTAGGATTAATTATACATTCAGGCATATTTGTACGCATATTTTAGGTTTAAAAGTTAAGTTTACTTCTAAAATTGAAGAGTTTATTGCTCATGAAGGCATGAAACTCTCTTACGGAAAACAAAAATTGGGTAACGAATTGTTTATTCAATCATCCGGATTATTGTCTGAACAAGGTTTTACAGATGTTGAGGTTCGCGTTTCTAAATGGGAAAATACCGTTTGCTTTTTTAGAACTTCAAAAGAGAGCGATTTACCTTTCGATATTTTTGCGGCTTCTTTTTATATGTTGAGTCGCTATGAAGAATATTTGCCGCACGTAAAAGATGAGCACGGTCGATATCCTTCTTCAGAAAGCTTAGCTTATAGGAAAAAATTCTTAGATCAACCGGTAGTCGATATTTGGGCATTAAAGTTTAAGCAGATTTTAGTTAATCGTTTTGACTATCTAGAATTTCCTGAAAGACATTATTCAACAAAAAATATTTTAGCTGTTGCCGAGGCATACAAATACAAGAAAAAAGGAATTGTAAGAAGTATAGGTGCTAGTATTAGAGATTTATTCAGTTTAAATATGAATATGTTTCTAGAGCGTATCGAAGTTTTACTTTATCTAAAAAATGATCCTTACGATATTTACGATGAGCTTATTCATTTTTCTAAACAAGAAGATCTGGAATGGTATTTTATGTTTCAGCTCAGTAATTACAGCATCAACAGTAAGAATGTTAGTTACAATAAAATAAAATACCATGCGCTTATCAAGTCGATGGGCGATTATGGTAAGATTGGTTTGTTGCCGGGTTTTGAAGCTTTATCTAAATTTAAAACTTTAAAGTTAGAAAAAAACCGCTGGGAGTCTATTGTTAACAGACCATTGAAGATTTGCTTAAGTCATTTTTTTGATATTAACCTTCCTGAACTTTATAATAATTTCGATAAACTCGAAATTAAAGAAGATTTTTCGATGGCATTTGTAGATGTTCCCGGTTTTAGAGCCGGTACTTGCAGTTCATTTTTATTTTATGATATAAATTTTGAGCGTATTTCTCCGCTTGTTATTCATCCGCCGGCATTAAACAGCTGTGCATTCGATAATTATTCATTTTTTGAAATTAAGAAGCGTTTAGAAACAATTCAGCAAAATGTGAAAGAAGTCGGAGGAACTTTATCGGTGGTTTATAGAAATTCTGATTTTGAAGAAGTAGGTAACGATAAGAAGATCTATAATATTGTAAAAATGATTAATAAAGATGAATAATATTAAACACATTTTTTTTGATCTAGATCATACACTTTGGGATTTTGAAAGAAACTCTGCATTAGCATTTGTAGAGATCTTTAAGAAAAACAAAATCGATATTGGAGTTGAAGATTTTTTACAGTCCTATATTCCTGTAAATAATTTTTATTGGAAAAAATATAGAGATAACCTTGTAACCAAAGAAGAATTACGGTTTGGAAGACTTAACGATACATTTAATGAACTTCGATTAAAGGTAAGTCACGATCAAATAAATAATTTAGCAGAAGACTATATATTGCATTTACCTAACAACAATTATCTTTTTGAAGATGCAATTTCTACACTGAAATTTTTGCAACAAAAATATATTTTACACGTTATTACTAACGGGTTCTCTGAAGTGCAAAATCTGAAGTTACAGAATAGTAATATTGCTCGGTTTTTTACGACAGTAACAACCTCTGAAGAAGTGGGAGTTAAAAAGCCGCATCCGCAAATCTTTGAATTTGCTCTTCAAAAAGCTTCGGCAATCCCTGAGCATAGTCTAATGATCGGTGATAATCTTGAAGCAGATATATTAGGAGCTGAAAATTTTGGGATTACGGCTATTTTATATGATGAACAGCTTACCAAAGATTATAACGGACAAAAAATTAAAAAATTAAAACAACTTATAGAACTTTTATAAAATGAAGAAAGTTAGTTTATTGGTAGTGACCTTATTTATGATGCTATCTGCATTTAAAACTCAAGCACAAAGTAATATTGATCGAGTAAATTACTTTAAATATGTAGTTATACCGGTTCAGTTTAAATTTCAAGAAGAGCAAAATGAACATATGTTAAATTCTCTTATCAAACATTTATTTAATGAAGAGAATTATGATACTTATATGGATGTTGAAAAAAAGCCAAAAGATCTAACATTCAATAAATGTTTAGCGCTTTATGTTGAAGTTGAAAGTGAATCTGAAAGTTTCTTTGCATTACAGACCAAACTTAATCTTATTCTAAAAGATTGTAATGGAGAGGTAGTATTTTCAACCTCGGGTAAAAGTAAGATCAAGAGTTTTAAAGAAGCTTATCAAGATGCAATAAAAGATGCATTTGTTCCTTTTGAGACTTTTAATTATGGCTACAATGGCAAAAACTCTTATGATTCTTCTTCCCAATATGTAGAAGAAGTAAAACTTTCTTCAGCTAAAAAAAGTCAAGTTGAAGAAGAGGAAACTCAACCAGCTATAGAAGAGCAGTTATTAGGGAATTATTCTCTTTTAAATGAAAAATATACGATAAGTAAAATCGAAGCCGGTTTTATTCTTATAAATTCTGATACCGGAGATAAGAAAGCTTTTATAAATATCACAAGTAATAATTCAATATTGTTCAACTCAGATGCTATTAATGGTACCTTGACGATTAATGATAAGCAAAATCTAGAGATCGAGTATTTTAATAAAAATTCTGGTGCAGTAGAAAAAGTAACCTTGTATCGATTAAATTAATAGTCGTACTTACCACTCCATAAAGCCTTAAGATATTCTCTTAAGGCTTTTTCTCTTTTATTATTCCCAGGGTCGTATAAAGTTGTATTTTTTATTTCTTCCGGTAAAAATTCAGCTTGCGTAAAATTATTTTCGTAATTGTGTGCGTATTTGTAATTTTCACCATAGCCTAAATCTTTCATTAACTTCGTAGGAGCGTTTCTTATCGATAAAGGAACAGAGAGGTCCCCTGTTTGTTTTACCAATTGCTGGGCTCTATTTATGGCCATATAACTCGCATTGCTTTTAGCAGAAGTAGCTAAGTAAATAGCGCATTGACTTAATATAATTCTAGCTTCAGGATAACCAATAGTGGTTACTGCCTGAAAAGTGTTATTGGCAACTTGTAAAGCTGTTGGGTTTGCATTTCCTATATCTTCACTTGCAAGAATTAGCATTCTGCGAGCTATAAATTTTACATCTTCGCCACCTTCGATCATTCTAGCAAGCCAATATACTGCTGCGTTGGGATCGCTCCCTCTAATCGATTTAATAAAGGCAGAAATTATGTCATAATGTTGCTCACCCGTTTTGTCATATCTAACGGTGTTTTTCTGAATTTTCTGTTCGACAAGGTCATTGGTGATTACCACATCTTTACTTTCTTCAGAGGTGACGATCAATTCAAAAATATTTAATAGCTTTCGGGCGTCACCACCACTTAAGCGAAGTAAAGAGTCGGTTTCTTTTAATTCTATTTTATAGGAAGAGATTATTTTATCTTCTTTAATAGCCCTATCGAGTAAGGCTAATAAGTCACCTTTGGTAAATTCATTCAAAATATACACTTGGCAACGTGAAAGAAGTGCCGGTATAACCTCGAAGCTTGGATTTTCTGTTGTTGCCCCGATCAGTGTTACCCAGCCTTTTTCTACAGCACCTAAAAGTGAATCTTGCTGAGATTTGCTAAATCTGTGAATTTCATCTATAAATAGAATTGGATTTTTTGTGGTAAATAAACCATCTTGTCTTTTGGCTTTTTCAATAACTTCACGCACATCTTTAACTCCACTGCTAATTGCACTAAGTGTATAAAAAGGTCTATCTGTTTCGTTGGATATAATATTTGCTAAAGTTGTTTTTCCTACTCCGGGTGGTCCCCAAAAAATTAAGGAAGGTATGATCCCTTTTTTAATTTGATTTTTTAGACTCCCTTGCTCTCCAACTAAATGAAGTTGACTTAGATATTCTTCTAATCGCTGAGGGCGTAATCGTTCTGCCAATGGTTTATTCATACTACAAAAATATAATTTGTAAGTGACAATATTGCTTATTTTTAAAAATGGTTAAGCCTTTGCTAAACAAATAAAGATGAATACTCAAAAAAATATACAACACCTAGATTTAATAAACCTTGGTATTCCGTTACTTTCTGTTCTTGTGATCTGGATAATTTATTGGATAGAAGTGAAGTTCGGGTTTTCGCTAAACTATTTGGGGGTTTCGCCTCATTCAATAAAAGGTTTACGAGGTGTTTTGTTTTCTCCGTTCATACACGGTAGTATTGAGCATCTTTATAGCAATACAATTCCTTTATTTTTACTCAGTTTAGGCCTTTTTTATTTTTATCGAAAACTTGCAATTAAAGTTCTTTGCGTAGGTTGGTTGTTATCGGGAATTTTAACTTGGTTAATAGGTGAGGAGGGAAGCACTCATATTGGAGCTAGTGGAATAATCTATTTATTAGCCAGTTTTCTTTTTTTTAAAGGAATTTGGTCTAAAAATTATCGCTTAATGGCGATATCGTTTATTGTTATTTTTTTATACGGAAGTTTAGTATGGGGAGTTTTACCGGGAGAAGCAGGAATTTCTTGGGAAGGACATTTATCTGGTTTTCTCTCTGGTCTATTTTTGGCTTTTATATTTAGGAAAGTGATAATTGTTGAAAATAAAAAATTTAGTTGGCAGCAAGAAACGTATAGGGAAGAGGAAGATGAATTTATGAAACATTTTGATGAAAACGGAAATTTTATTCCAACCTCTGAGCTTTATCCTGAAAATGATGAAGATTATACCTCGCCATCAGATTCAACTAATTCCGAATGGGATATTACTTATACTTTTAAAGCCAATAAGAATGATGAGTAAGTTTAGTTTTGGCGTTGTCTAACCATTTCATATAAAATAGCTCCGCAAGCAACTGAAACATTAAGGGAAGAAGTTTCACCTAATAAAGGTAGTTTTGCTTTCATTTTTGCCATTTGTAACGCATTTTTAGAAACTCCTTTTCCTTCGCTACCCATAATTAATGCTGTAGCTTGTTTTAGGTTTATTTCATAGATATTTTGATCAGTTTTTTCTGTAGCGGCTAGGGTTTGTACTTTATAACTATCCATATAAAATAAAGCGTCTTTAATATGATCAACTTTACAAATAGGGATATTAAATATTGCTCCGGTCGAGGTTTTTACAGTTTGATCGTTTATAGCTGCGCCACCCTGCTTTAGTGTGATTATACCATCGACTCCTGTACATTCTGCCGTTCTAATAATTGCACCTACATTGCGTACGTCGGTAAGTTCATCTAAGATAATAAAGAAGGGGTTTTCTTTCTTTTGAAGTGTACTTTCAATTAACTCTTCTATTGAAACGTAGCTAATCGGAGAAATTTTTGCAAAAACACCTTGATGATTATTATTCTTACTTAATTTATTCAGCTTTTCAATAGGTACGTATGCCGTAGGAATATTTAATTCTTTTGAAAGTCTCAGGATCTCCTTTATAGCTTCATTATTAAGATTTTTTTGAATAAAAATCTTTTCTATAGTTTGATCTGATTTTATTGCCTCTAATGTTGGCATCGTCCCGTATATCTCAGCTGTTTTCATAAAGCAAATGTATAAAAAAAGGCTAGCAAATTTGCTAGCCTTTATAATAATATATTAGAGAACTACTCTTTTATAACTTTCTTTTGGAAAGATTGATTTCCGTTTTTGAAATCTAATACGTAAACACCAGAATTTAAAGTAGAGATATCGATCTGTTGAGACTTGATATTTTTGATAATTAATCTACCTTGTAAGTCATATAAATTGATATTCCAATCTGTCAAATCTACAGAAGAATCAGATGAAAGATTAATTGTTTCTTTTGCAGGATTTGGCCATAACCTTATTAGAGTATTTTGAAATTCTACATCTTTTGTATTTAAGTAATCTGTAATACCAGTAACTATTAGGCTATAATCTTGACTACCTCCTTGAATGTTGCCTTTATGAGAAATCTGTATTTCATATTCACCAGCAATAGGAAACTCTATTTCTACTTGTTCAACATTATCTACTGTATTATCACCTTTGGTAGCTGCTCCGGCAACATTAGATAAATTTAATTTGTAAGGTAGGTAAGTATTACCGCTTAGGTCTAATATTCTAATATCTAAATCATTAACTAAAGCGGCTACTGGAGAGTTTAACTGCCCGTCTTTAGCAGTTCCGGCAGGATCAGTCCATACAATGGTAGCTTTCAAGTTTTCAATGCCATCAGTAAAAACTGTAAGGTTATAATCACTGCCTTGTTGTAAATTTAATTCAGAAATTATTGCATTAGTATCAATATTAGAATTTTCAATTGTTTCTGCCGCTAATTTAGAATTTAGTAATCCCCATCCAAATATTGGGTCTGGACCTGCGTTCCCTGCGTCATCTGCTGTATGACAAGCTAATCCCTTTAATGTGGCAGCTTTCATATAATTACTGTACACCGTGTTATAGTATTGCTGAAGAAGTAATAAACTTCCAGATACATTTGGTGCAGACATAGAAGTTCCTGTTAAGGTAGCATAAGTACTATTCGAAGTATTTGATGTTGAGAAAACTCCTGTTCCATTTCCTGTAATATCTGGTTTTACTCTTCCGTCGTCAGTAGGTCCTTGGCTACTACTGCTATTAATAAATAGAGTTCCTAATAAATCGCCACTGCCGTTTGGATTAATAAATGCATCTTGAGCATTAGCGACTACAAGATTATTTTTACTAACCTTATTTCCTGTAAGCTTATCATATCCATTTGCTAAGCCTCCACTATAAGTTGCAGAGCCTTCATTTCCTGCAGATGCAACCATTAAATAATATGGTGCAGCAGCGCTAATTACATCCCAGGCTCTAGCATCTGAATTATAGCAGCCAGGATACCAAGTAGGAACGTTCATGCCGCCGTCAGAATTAAAAATTGGAACTCCATAGGAATGATTTGAAATAAGTAAAGCTTCATTTAAAGCCTCATTTAAAACTTCTGATTCGTCGTTATCCCAATCAAATGATTTTAAGAAAGCTTCTGGCGCCATACCTTTAGCTTGGATATTTAGTCCTTGAGCAACTATTGTTCCTGAAACGTGCGTAGAATGTAAGCTTTGATCATTTGATGAAGATGCATCTGGAGTAACAATCCTTGATGAACCTCCAGATTGAAATTCGTTATGTGTTACAAGAGTTGGTCCACCATCCCAAGTTGCAATATTCATGTTTTCCCCATTAATATTTAGACCTAATCCTCCACCGGTATGTAAAAAATTAGTTCTTGTAGATTCAGCCGCATCGGCATTGTCTAAAGTGAAATAAATTGGTGTATTATTTAACGTTACTCTTCGTAGTTTAAAGAGTTTACCGTTAGATACAATTTCTTCGGGATAACCTTTAAGTAATAATTCTTTGATTTGATTATTAATTTCAGTTTCTCTTTCATTTATAAAACTAACAGTAGATTTAGCCTCATTGTCGAAGCTATTTAATATTTTTTGCTTTTCTTCTTTAGTTTGAGAATAAAGATTTAATGTGCAGGAAACTAACACAAATAATATTAATTTTTTCATATTTTAATTTTTTGTTAAATATAAAAAAAAACCAGCCAATTGGCTGGTTTTTTTCAAAACAAATTTTAATTACTACTGCTTAGTAAGTTGAATTGTTGTTTGAACTGGTGCACCACAATTTGATTCGTCGTCTTCTGTATATGTTATTACAATTACAGAATCATCGGCAGCATCAAATGGAGAGTTTTCTTCACCTGGTCCTATACTAATACTACCTCCACAACCTATTCCTGTTGCAGATTGTTCACCGACCATAATTACATTCCCGCAATTTAATTCGATAATCACATCAACAAATGGATTTCCGAAACCTAAATCTGGATAAAATTTAGCATTGAATGAACGTTGAAAAGCATTGTTAGTTCCATCTGTAGATAAGGTAACTATTGTACCATCACCAAAAGTAGTAACTCCAGCTGCAGGTAAAGCAGCAGTTAATTGAGTAACTGCATAATCTCCAGTGAAATCAGCTTCTAAAGGACAAGATTTCGTTAGTGTTAAAGTAAAAGATGTTTTGTAATCTTGAACCATACCATTTTCTAAGCTAGTTAAATTAAAGATTACATCTTTTCCTTCTGTACTTGCAGGTTCAAAGTTAGCTTGAATTCTGAAAGAAGTAATTAGTTGTCCAGATTCAACAACATAATCTGTATCTAAAATTTGAAAGTCTTCACCTAATGATGCTTCCGAAGCGTCATCAATTTCAAAATCGTAAGCTAGATTTTCATCATAAACTCCTGTAAGACCTAATTTCACTTCATAAATATTTTCAGCTCCTTCTTCAACGAAGAATGTTTCAGAAATTTGAGTGAAGAAAATACTAGGCTCGTTTTTATCTATATCGTCAACTTTATCTGCATCACAAGAAACAATTAATAAAGCTGAGAATAATAATATTGTTAATTTATAGAATTTTTTCATTTTTTTCTTAATTAATTAGTTTGCAATACTTCAGGCCATCCATCAGGGTTAGTTATTGTAGCTGTTCCTGAGTCACCATAAGTGTTATTCCAGTTGATAACCATTTCTGTACCTTCAACAGAAACTATTTCGTAAAAATAGCTATCTCCATATTGATCTGAACTTGAAGAATCTACAATAATTTGGTCACAGTTATGAGTGAACTGTATACCGGTTGCAGGACCATCACCCCAACAAGAACCAAATTGTCCAAAACTAGCATCAGACGTTTCGTAAATACCTTCTTCTAATTCTGTCCACGTTACTTCTCCACTAGCAGCACCACAACTAGCGCCGCTACCTCCTTGAATTAAATTTGTAGAAGTATAGCTGTATGTGCCAGTTAAATCTGAAGGACAACTTTTAGATACGATTAACATATAGTTAGATCTAGTGTCTGTAACATTATCTCCACTAATTGAGAAAGCAATTGTATCTTTCTCTGTAGTTAACTCTTCAAATACTAAATCTACAGGAAGATCTGTTACGAACTCTCCCGCTTCAATAGTTGCTGATTGCGGAATTGTAAAATCTGAACCTTGCTCTAATGATGTTAAATCATTATCTAGGGTTATTGAAAACGTTCTACTATTGTTTTTCTTTTGAGTTGACCCTACTTGAACATTTACAGTGCTATCATCGTTAATACCAATCGCTACAGTTCTAATAGTGTCTTTGTCTGTGAAATAATTTAACTCAACATTTTCTTTTAAATTGTTATTGTCGAAATTATTTTCAACTTCACAAGAAATTAATCCTGCTAAAGCGCAAATTCCTAATATATATTTTTTCATAACTTAAAATTTTAGTATCCAGGATTCTGTTGGAATTCAGGATAAATGTTAATTTCATTTTGAGGTATTGGTAATTGCCATTTTGGACTATTTTCTGGCAAAGTTGTAAACGTAGTTGGAGTACCAGAACCATCGAAGAAATCTCCGTCTGTAGCAGATCTTGTTACAGGTAAATTCCATCTTTTTAGATCAAAGAATCTGTGCCCTTCATAAGCTAACTCTAATCTTCTTTCTAACATAATGGCATCCATTAAGTCTTGACCAGTTTCATCATCACTAACAAAGTTCACATATCTTCTAGAGCGAACTTCGTTTAGAGCAGCTAATGCTAAGGCATCGTTACCTAACATTGCATATGCTTCAGCTTTATTTAAATAAACTTCAGCAGCTCTTAAGATCTTAGCATCTACGATACCATTATTTTGACCAGCTTCACCTCTGTATTTAATGATAGTGTTGTAAACATTACCATTAGCATCCGGTTCAACAGCTAAGTAGGCAGATTTTCTAATGTCTCCATTTTCAAACTTATTAAAAAATTCGAAAGAAGCAACATATTCTGGTATAACCCCACTTGGGCTTGATTGGCTATATTCTACACCAATAGCTACACCATCTAAGTTACGATCTTGGTCTATTTTGAAGATAACTCCGTCATTGTTAGAGTCTGTCCAGATCCCAGAAAAATTTGCTCTTTCTGCAACTTGAGTGCTTACTTGGTTTGCAGCATCGATTACATTTTGATAATCTCCGTTGTATAAATAAGCTCTAGAAAGCAGACCGTAAACTGCATCTCTTCCTATTCTATCTACATTATTATCTGAAGCTACTAAACTTGCTGCTTCTTCTAATTCGCTTATTACAAAACTCATAGACTCTTCTATAGTAGGTCTTAGTGCTTGGTAATTAGGATCTGTATTTGTAACAATTGGCATACCTAAAAATCCGTCAGCTTCAGAACCTTCCGCAGGAATTTTACTGTATACTTTAACCATATCGAAAAGCGCAAGTGCTCTAGCAGCTTTTGCTTCACCTAAATAGTTATTTTTTTCATCTCCATCAATTAAATTATCGATGTTATTGATAATTCTATTTGCTCTGTTGGTAATGATATAAGGACTAGTCATAATGTCCCAAGAAGCATTAGGTACATACCTCCACTCGTAAAAGAATTGATTAGATCTTCTACCAACTTGTGCTAAGATAACATTGTCAGTCATAATATCAGGTCTACTTAAGTAGAATCCTCCGTAATAAGAACCGCCTAAGAAACCAGAGTACATACCTCTGGTAGCGTTTTCAAAATCTCCCGGAGTTTGATAATAAGTTTCAGGTGCAAATGCATCTTGAGGTAATTGATCTAGTTCATCTTGGCATGAAGTGAGTAGTCCAAATCCTAGAGCAATTATCGTTAAAAATTTTATATTGAATTTTCTCATTTTTATTTTTTTTTAAAATTGTACATCTAAACCAAAAGAGATGGTTTGTGTAGTTGGGTAGCTATAAAGATTGTAAGCTCCAAAAGTGTCAAAGTTATCTGTTTCACCACTTCCGATACCAACTTCTGGGTCACCTTTAAAGTGAGGAGCGTAAACCCATAGGTTTTGTCCTTGTACGTATGCTCTTATCCTAGAGAAAACAGTTTTTTCTAAGAATTTACTTGGTATGTTATATCCAAATGTTAAGTTTCTTAATCTCACATAGTCAGCTTTTTGTAAGAATCTGTCTGTAACTTGTTGAGCTTCGTTCCCGTAAACTGGACTAGGTAAAACATTTGTTTGTCCTGGTGTTGTCCAGTAGTTAAAAGCATCTACTCTTTGGTTAGCATCTACTCCAGTACCATCACTTAGCATGTTGCTTTCCATAATGTTATAGGTGTAATGTCCTACTTTGTAATAAAAATCTGCACCTAATTCAAAACCTTTATAGCTAGCGAATAAATTAATACCACCATCAAATTCTGCTATAGGAGACTTGTCTGAAAGTAAATAGTTAGCATCGGCATCATATTCTGTAGTTAAGTTACCATTAGCATCGTAAAATAATGGTTGACCATTAGCTGGGTTAACACCACCCCATTTAGGTAAGTAGAAAGTGTTAATTTCTTCTCCAACCTGAGTTCTTGTATAACTTCCTGTAATTGGAGCTCCGTTAGGGAATTCTAAAGTTGAAACTAACTCTGTTACCTCGTTATCTACAAATGCAATATTACCACCTAGTCTTACTCTCCAATCCTTTGTAGCAACTAAATCACCACTTAACTCGATTTCAATACCTTTATTTTGCATTTCACCGATATTGCTTAAGATACTACCATCTGGTTCACCACCAAGTGCAAGTAATGGGCGATTAAGTAA
>JYMV01013547.1_pt1 | contig 30786 bp, 28 predicted proteins | sample 338911 | NCBI WGS metagenome assembly JYMV01 (sample SAMN03354496, study PRJNA234377) | hydrothermal vent metagenome | biome: Deep sea; feature: Hydrothermal plumes at the Eastern Lau Spreading Center, Western Pacific Ocean; material: Seawater | place: Tonga | collected 2009 | depth 2000 m m
ATGGACAGAAGGGCCCTATGGGGTCGGGCACCGGATAGAAATCAAATATACCCGGACTATGATCAAGGCTATTCTCGAGGGCCAGTTGGACCAAGTGGAAACTCAGGTGGACCCCATTTTCGGCCTGCATGTTCCGCTAAGGGTCAAAGGGGTTCCGGATGAAATCCTGCAACCGAGGAACACCTGGAAAAACCCGGAAGCTTACGATGAAAAAGCCCGCGAACTTGCAATCCAGTTTGTAGAAAATTTCAAAGAGTATGAAAACAATGTGGATAAAAAAATCTTGGATGCGAGTCCAAATCCTTCCGGGTTATCAAAAAAAAACAAAGGAAAAATCCATGAATTGCGGAAATGACCCTGCTTTCATGGTGCTTCTAATCCTTAATAAGAGTTAGAACTGTGGATTCAGCACCTATTATTGCATTAACCATGGGAGACCCGGCAGGGATCGGGCCTGAGGTCATCGTCAAAGCTTTTCAGGATGACACCCTGCATCTTCAATCCCGGGCAGTAGTCATCGGCGATGCCCGCCTTCTCCAGGCAACCGCAAAAAAGTATGCCCCGGAGATTCTGGTTCACACTATTGACCGGCCCGATCAAGGCTGGTACCAGACCTGTGCCATTGATGTCATTGACCTCAAAAACGTTCCCGAAAACATTTCCATTGGCAAACCCAGCTCGCAGGCTGGCCAGGCCAGCTATGAAGCGATCAAAACCGCCGTGGATCTGGCACTCAACGATGAAGTCTCAGCCATAACTACGGCGCCTATTAATAAAAAGAGCTTACATCTTGCGGGCTATCCTTTTCCCGGACATACTGAACTACTGGCCCATCTCACGAATTCCAAACAAGCTGCACTCATGATGGCGGGCAACTCCTTAAGAGTTGTGCTTGTTACCACCCATGTTCCCCTGGAACAGGTCAAACCCCTTATTACCCAAGAAAGGGTGCTCAACACCATTTATCTGACTCATGAATGGCTGATCCAGCATGTGACCGATGTTCCCAGTATTGCGGTGACCGGACTCAATCCACATTGCGGGGATGGAGGCATTTTTGGGCAGGAAGAAACCGATTACATTGTGCCCGCACTGAAAATCGTGCAAAAGGAAGGCATCCAGGCTAGTGGGCCTTTCTCCGCCGATGCCCTGTTTGGCAGACCAGATTCCCAGAAATATGACGCCGTGGTCTGCATGTATCACGACCAGGGAATGATCCCAGTAAAAATGGACTCCGCCGGACAGGGAGTGAACATCACCCTGGGCCTGCCCATATTGAGAACCTCCGTGGATCATGGCACCGCATTCGATATTGCAGGAAGGAACAAAGCCTGTGCCAAAAATCTTAAAATGGCTTTGCGAGCGGCATCCCAATTGTCTCAATCCACCCTATCCATGCAATGAAGAAGAGGCCGCTCGGGCAAAACTTCCTGATCGACCCCGGTATCGCTCAGCAAATCATCCAACTGGCCCATATCCAGCCTGGCGAACCTGTGGTGGAGATCGGACCGGGAAAGGGTATCCTCACCCAACTCCTGATCCAGCAGGCAGATTCGCTGACCGCCATTGAGCTGGATCCTCAGCTTTCCAGGGATCTGCAAAAACGTTTCGGCGATGCTCTGTCTTTTGAACTGGTTGAAGGCGATGCGGCAAAGTTTGACTACAGTTCCCTGGGGGTAAGACTTAATATTGTTTCCAATCTTCCCTATTACGCTGCCACCCACATCATGAAAAAATTGATCCATTACCGCAAACATATTCGCTCCATGACATTGATGTTACAAAAAGAAGTGGTGGACCGATTAACGGCTAAACCTGGTCAGCGGGCATATGGATCCCTTTCCGTCTACGTGCAGTATCATTGTGAGGTTCAGCGATTGCTTGAAATTCCTAATACCGCGTTTTCGCCGACACCAAAAATTGATTCTTCTCTTATCGGTCTGATGCCCCTGCCCCAGCCAAGGGTGCGGGTGGAAGATCCAAAACTATTTTTTAAAATGGTGAATTCAGCATTTTTTCATAAAAGAAAAATGCTGAAAAATAATTTAAAAGACTGGAGACACCTGTTTAATAAGGAAAATGGCCAAGCCCGGTTGGCCGGCATTGACCTTAACCGAAGAGGCGAAACCCTCTCGCTCGATGAATTCGCAGACCTCGCGAACTACCTGCACGCACAAAATGGCTGAATCAAATAAAGGAAAAGTGGTTCTAGTTGGTGCCGGGCCGGGCGATGTCGGCCTGTTGACTTTAAATGGCAAGCAGTGGCTGCAAAAAGCCGATGTCATCTTATACGACCACCTGGTCAATCCGGATATGGTCCGTTTCGCCCAAAAATCAACAGAGATGATCTATGTGGGGAAAAAAGAAGGCATTGCTTCCATAGAACAGGAGCAGATCAATCATCTGCTCATCAGCAAAGCTCGTGAAGGAAAAATCGTTATCCGCTTAAAAGGCGGCGACCCTTTCTTGTTTGGACGCGGAGGAGAAGAGATTCAGGCTGTCCAGAAAGCGGGAATTCCATTCGTTATTGTTCCTGGTGTATCCTCGGTAACGGGGGTCGCCGCTTATGCTGGCATCCCGCTCACGCACCGCCATCTTTCTTCCACTCTTTCTATCATTACCGGGAGCAACGAGAAAAAGCAGGGCGATATTCATATCGATTGGGAAAAAATAGCCGCCCGGTCCGGGACTTTGGTTTTTCTCATGGGCGCACGCAAACTTCCTTTGATTGTCGAAAAACTCATGAAATTCGGCAAAAGCCCGGAAACCCCCATCGCCGTTGTTCAATGGGGCACAACCGCCCGGCAGAAAACCTGGACCGGCACCCTTGGCACCATTGTGGAAATTTCGGCAAAGGATAAAATTTTACCTCCGGCTTTGACCATCATCGGAGAAGTGGTGAACCTGAAACCTGACATCGAGTGGTACGAACAGCTGCCGCTGTTTGGTAAAACTGTTGTGGTCACTCGAAAAGGCGATCAGGCCGATTCTATGATTGATCGCCTGCGAGAGCTGGGCGCCGAACCCTTCTTTTTCCCAGTGATAGAGACCATCGCACCGGATGATTGGTCTCCCCTGGATAATGCGCTGAACAACCTCTCTCAATACCAGGGACTGATATTCACCAGCGTCAATGGCGTGCGGTTTTTTGCCGAACGACTCAAGGCTATTGACTTTACCATCGGACCCAAAACCGCCGAAGCGGTTCGCGACCTGGGAATTCGCGTGGATGTAGTGCCCGAAGATTTTGTCGCCGAATCCCTGATCGAAAGCATTGGCAAGGAAAATATTAAAGGCAAACGGTTTCTTATACCCCGCGCTACCGTCGCCCGCGAAACCCTGCCCGAACAACTGCGGAAAATGGGAGCCTTCGTCGATATCGCTCCGGTTTACCAGACCATCCTGCCTTCCCCATCTGTGGAGGCCTTGGAAAAGAGGCTCAAAGAAGGGAGTATTGATGTCATCACCTTTACCTCCTCCTCCACCGTCAATAACTTTTTAGCCTTAATGAGTGACAAACTCCTCCCCTATATCAAAAAAGCAAAGATCGCCTGCATCGGCCCCATCACCGAAAAAACCGCCCGGGACGCGGGCTTAAATGTAGAGATCGTGCCGAACCAATACACCGTATCGTCCCTCATGGATGCCATTGAAAACCATTTCCCCTCCTAGGCGGAGAGCCGACTGGCAATAGCTCTATCTAGCTAACAACCGTTTTTCTCGGCTTGACGGGCCTTTGCCCAGTTGCCACTATTGCGAGTAGCGAGTATAATGTGCGCTCAACATATAAGCTTGTCCACCAACATCCGTAAGGGATTCTGATATGGAAATACGATCTATTCGAGTCAGCCACATTGTTCTGAGCACCGAAGAACTTGCCAAAGTGCTTCTCGATCACCTGAAAGAGGATGAATATAAAGACCGCGAAAAAAAATACAGCGCTTGCGGATCTCGCTATAAAGGTGGCGACCTCGGGTTTCTAGAACATAACACCTCCGCTCCTGAAGTGGAAAAGGCTGCCATGGAAGCTCCGGTTGGCGTTGTCCAAGGCCCCATTAAAAGTAAATTCGGGTATCATATTTTTATAATTACTGAGGAAGAGGCGATGGGAGACCTCGAAATGGATGGGACCTCACTTCCTATAGGTGCTGGCCCCGGGACTTTATAGGTCAAGTCCTCTTACACCTTCTCATGCAACTAAAAGGAATTCATCACATCGCGCTAAATGTGACAGACCTGGACCGCGCCGAGCGTTTTTATACGGAAGTACTCGGATTCAGCGTTACCCACCGGTTTTCCAAAGGGCTGAGGCACCTCATGCTGGATACCGGCAACGCCGCAATCGCCCTTTTTGAGGCCCCGGATCTGAAAGTCAAAGAGGCGATGAACCTTCTCAGTGAAGACGGGTACTTGCATTTTGCCTTTGAAGCTAGTGCCACTGACTTTGATAATATCGTAAAAGAACTTCAAACAAAAAACGTGAAAATCGATGGCGGTCCCGTAAAACGTGGAGATGGAAAGTCCATCTATTTTAACGACCCCGATGACAACCATCTTGAAATTCATTGCGACAATCCCAGCGCATCATGATTGAACCCATCCTCGAAAAAGCTCTTGCCGGTCAAAGAATCCAACCCGAGGAAGCGCTGGAACTGTTTTCCACAACAGATATCCTGCTTCTCGGAAATGTCGCCTCCAGATTGGCCCGAAAGAAAAGAGCAGATAAAACCATCACCTATATCGTGGACCGTAATATCAATTACACCAATGTCTGCGTTACCGATTGTTCTTTCTGCGCGTTCTACCGTAAGGAGTCGGACGCCGACTCCTATGTCCTGCCCTTTGAAACTATCGCTCAAAAAATTGAGGAAACCGTATCAGCCGGAGGAAACCAGATTCTCCTGCAAGGCGGACATCATCAAAATTTGAAGATAGATTATTTTGAGGACCTGTTTCAAAAAATCAAACAACGTTTCGGCATTCATCTGCATGCCCTGTCTCCCTCGGAAATCATTCATACTAGTCGAATATCCAAAATCTCACTGGATGAAACTCTCACACGGCTCAAACAGGCGGGACTGGACTCTATACCAGGCGGCGGGGCAGAGATTCTCGTCGACCGGGTACGCAAAATCATAAGCCCGAAAAAATGCATGACAGATGAATGGCTGGAGGTCATGGAACACGCCCACGGCATGGGCATTCCCACCACCGCGACCATGATGTTCGGCCATGTCGAGACCCTCGAAGAACGCGTTGAGCATCTTGAACGGCTGAGAAAATTACAGGACAAAACCCAGGGTTTTACTGCTTTCATCGCCTGGGGATTCCAGCCGGGAAACACACAACTGCAAGGAGACAGGGGAATAAAGACCGCCGTAACAGGATTCGAATACCTCAAAACCCTTGCCATCAGCCGAATATTCCTCGACAACTTCAATAATCTGCAATCCTCATGGGTGACCCAGGGGCCAAAAATCGGACAAGTATCGCTTTATTACGGGGCTAACGATATGGGCAGTACTATGATGGAAGAAAATGTGGTCGCCGCAGCGGGAACCGTCTATTGCATGGACGAGGAGGAAATCAGGCGGCTCATCTCCGATGGTGGTTTTATTCCCCAGCGTCGCAACATGAAATACGATTACCTCCCCCACCACTAGGCCCGGCAAGCCGCCGGTGGCAGATAGCAAAGACTCTTCAAGCCGCTTATACTTCTTGCTCACCAGATAGAGTTATTGCCCATTTAACCTTACGGGGCATGAAAACAAATCCCCCCGAGGACCCCCTTCGTGGAAGGGGGAGTCATTAGAGTATTGCGCTTGATGGTGTTGTTTGCTCGATGGGCAATGCAGTACTGGCCCCACGCCGAGTGGTTAGAGACCTCTTCGCCCTAGCAAAGTTTGTACCGCAAAGCGGTTGGTTCCTTTAGCCAGCATAAACGCGGTGAACGACTGGCGAAGTGAATGTGGAGTGACCTGCTTTTCCACTCCTGACGAGGTCAATGCGTTTTTAAAAAATTTGGTGACACTGCGAGTTGTCAGGTTACCCCCACGTTCGCTGGGAAATAAATAGTCGCCCGGTTTCTTATTGCCAACCTGCCTTTGCAGGGCATCTTTAAGACCACCGGAAAAGATGGTCGTGCGTGCACCCAGCTTGCCGAGTCCCGGCACAAACAGCATCAATTTATCGAGGTTCATATGCTGAACCTTAACCACCACCAGTTCAGAGACACGTAAACCCGCCGTGTAGGCCAGCTCTATCATCAGCCGGTGCTTCAGGTTCTCTGCTGAGATCGCTATTTTGCGCACTTCACTCACTGTCAACACTACTGGTTTTAGTTTCTTCTTACGAGGCCGCTTGAATCCTTCCAGAATCAGGTCATGATTATAGACAGCCATAAAAAAGTAACTGAGCGCATTATAAGCTTGGTCCACCGTTGACCTTGATTTTCCTTCCTCAACAAGGCCTTCCAGGTAAGCTTTGATATCGTCACTCGAAACATTTTGCGGATTTGTCAGGTTTTTGTCCCGCACAAAATGCCGCAACTGCCCAAGATAAGCCTTGATCGTTTGCGGACTGTAGGCACGTTGTTCAAGGTTGCCCTGAATAGCGCTGAATAACCTTGTTATGGATAAAGGATGGGTGGTAATGCGGTTCATAATAAATTCTCCAGATAAGCCACTAGGCGTGGGGCCAGCGTGCAATAACTTTCTCAGTCGAGCAAAGAGCCATCTCGGCTCAACAAACTATTGCCCATTACCACCGGGCGTGGCCCGGCAGTGGCAGGATGGTTAGCGGAACACTGAATTCCGCTATTGAAGATCAATATAATCAATATGTTGTCGGAGGTCAAGCGGAAAGGGCAAGAAAAACAATGAGTTACATCTGGCGAGCCGCCGGGGGCAATGGGCAATACCTTTTTACCCCTGCGGGGCACGAAAGCTGAGGAAGAATATCACGGCTACGAACAAAGAGTTATCTCGGCTTGATGAGTCCCTTGCCATCTGCCTCCAGGGCTAGTGGGAAGAGTACAATGATGAAGCTTTATATTGCACAACACCTCGTGATAAGAGGACATTGAGGACAGCGACAACAGGAACACCAAGGATCATACCTGTAATTCCAAACAATTCACCACCCAGCAAAACGGCAAAAATCACCGCTACCGGATGAAGCCCGATATTTTCGCCCACCACCCGTGGTGTGATAACAAATCCTTCTATGGCTTGGACAAATGCGAAGACCCCCGCGACACCCAGCACGGGCAACCACTCTTGAGTGTGTATATAAGTCATAATCGCAGAAGGCACTAAACCCAAAATCAGGCCCAGATAAGGAACCAGATTGACCAGCCCGGCCATCATTCCAAGCGACAGGCTCATCGGGGTGTCACACAAAAATAAACCTGCCGAATACAAAACACCCATCAAACCAGCGACCACCAACTGCCCACGCACAAAACGTGAAAGAACCTGGTCAATCTCAAGAACAATATCTTTGGTCTTTGCCTGAAACCGGGGGGGTATCAGCCTAAATAATTTTTCGTTGATGGAATCAAAATCGCGCAGTAAATAAAACATCACCACGGGAATGATCACCAGGTTGGCAAGCATCAGAATAATATTAAACAGGTTGGAAATCGATCCCCAGATAACTTTGCCGGAAAACTGCAGGGCTTTCATCGGCAACTCCCCAAACCGGGACAGCCCTTCATTAAGAAACTCTTCAATCCTTGCCGAATCCAATCCACTGATCAAATCCAAAACCGGGCGCAGCCACTCCTGAAAGGTTCCGACATAGGTGGGAATACTTTTTGCGAGGCTTTCCGCCTGCATACTCAAAATTGGGACCAACAATATTACAGAACCCAGCGCAAGAAAGAAGAAAGCCAACATCAAAACCAAAACGGAAAGGGTCCTTGAAATTTTAAAAGTAACCAGCCGGTCTACCAGGGGATCCAGCAAATAAGCCAGAGCAAAAGCGATAAAAAAGGGAGCCACAACGCGCCGGGAAAAATAAAGCACAACGCAGACTCCCAGAATCACAGCAAAGGAGATGAAAAAAAGGTTTTTATTATTTTCCTGATTCATTTTCACATATCCGACATGGACATTGGTGGAGCTTCAGGGTCCTTCTTCACGGGCACCTCCACCCCCTTTTCCCGATACCGATGGAACGATGGGGCAAGAAAATCTGCAAGCTTTTTGCTGGCAATGTCAAAAGCTTCCAGTTCCGCCTGCAAAGCATGCTCATGTTTGATGGTGGAAAATTCTGTCTTCGCCGTTATCAACGAAGATTCCAGAGTCGATACCACCTTGACATTGATATTGACTTGAACGGTTTTGAGGCCATTTCTGGGATTATCCCCGCGCAATTTGGAAACAGCCGTTCCCACGATAACGATATCGGCACCTGCTTTCAACCCTATCTTCCTGGCAGAACTCAAATTTCCCTTGATCGCGCTGAGGACAGTTTTTTCAGAAATTATTTCCCGCAGTTTTTCCCGATCCATTACTTCTATTCCAGCTTCAATCAAGTTATTGGCCAGCTGGGTCTCCGAAATGGGAATGATATCCCAAAAGGAGGTAACCGGAGCGGAAGTAAAACTTTTCTCATTGATTAGAAGGGCCACTTTATTTTGACTGACCGGAACGGCAATCACTCCAATGCCTGCCAGAGCCTGGGTTACTGCGGAGGGGAAAAAACGCATTTCCAATCTTACTTCACTGGTTTTATTTACCAGGTCATCATAAGCTTCCAAAAAGTGATAGCTTTTTACATAATGCGAAGAGCGTCGCAAAATTTTCCGGAGGTCTCTCTGACTCGCTTCAAACTCCTCATCTCCTAACATTTCTTTCAACGCTACTTCCAACCCATTCTTCAAGGCTCGATTCACGGCTTTTTTCCGGGCGACTACATAATTATCTCTTTTCACCTGAACGGTTGCAAAACCCTCATAAACATCATGCATCTTTTGTTGCGCAAACACTTCGGCGTCGTAAAATCCACTAGCAATAAAGAACCAAAAACCCATCCAAAGAACCGGAGAATACCTCAATAAAATCATTTTCATGCCCGCTTCTTTCTCCGTACCTTAATGGGGTCGGGCTCTTTTGCAACAAGTTTTTTAAGCGCTTTGATTTCTTTGGGACTGAGAAACCGGCAAGCCCCCAAGGGAAGCCCTGTCAGGTTCAATCCTCCAAAATGAGTTCGCTGCAGTTTTATCACCGGGTGCCCAATATGCTCACACACTCTTTTAATGTGGCGGTTTTTCCCTTCCACCAAAGTCAAAATAAGAAAACAGTTTTTTCCACTGATCCTTTGCACCTTTGCCTCTATAGGACGGAAATGACTGTCCTCAAGGTGCACTCCTCGTGCCAGCCTTTTCAGGGTTTTTTCATTCGGGACACCCGACACCTTGACCTTATAGGTCCGCTCCACACCATACCTGGGATCCAATAGTTTCTTTGAAAGAATGCCGTCATTGGTAAACAGCAATAGCCCCTGGGTATTGTAATCCAGACGGCCCACGGGAAAAACTCGGGCCTGCACCACCCGGACAAATTCCATCACTGTTGTTCGTCCCCGTTTGTCATCATTCGTGGTGGTTAAGCAAGAGGTAGGTTTATTCAGAATAACGTAGGCCGGTTCCTGGCCCCGGGGTATCGGTTTTCCATCAACCTGGAGGCGGTCCTTTGCCGGATCGGCCAATGAACCCAACTGGGTAACAACCTGACCATTCACACGAACCTTGCCCTGTTCGATCCATCTTTCCGCTTCCCGGCGGGAAGCAAGACCGGCATCCGCAATTATTTTTTGTAAACGAATCTTCATGGGAACGGCGAAATACTTCCGCTGGCAATGGGCAAAAACTTTCTACCTCTTCAGGGCATGATGGCAAGAACTCGTCAAGCCGAGACAACTCTTTGCTCGCCAATTAAAGCGATGGCACACTGGCCTCACGCCTAGTGGTCGTTTTCAATGACAGGCTTGGCCTCGTTGGGTGAAGAAGAGGATTCGGGAACTTCCGAGGTGGAGAATTCGATTTGAGTTTGAAGCGGAGGATCTTCCCCTTCCATCTCTTCCCTCAAATCTTCCAGAGTGGGCAAATCGCTCAAATCCTTAAGACCAAAATACTCCAGGAATTTTTGCGTTGTCCGATACATAATAGGCCGACCCGGTACTTTTTTCCGCCCCGCAGGACCGATCACCTTTTTCTCTAAAAGGGTCTTGAGCACTCCGCTTGAGTCCACCCCCCGTATGTCATCCACCTCCTGGCGGGTGAGCGGTTGTTTGTAGGCAATGATCGACAAGGTATCCAGGCTGGGCTGAGATAACCGAGATGAGCGGTCGAGCTTCAAATACTTCCGGATCCAGTCGTTGTATTCATGCCGGGTGCAAAGCTGGTAGCCATCAGCCACCTCCATGATCTGCAAATTGCGCGAATTATATTCTTCTTTCAATTCATCAAGAATGGATTGCAGTTGATTTTTATCCGTTCCATCAAGGAAAATTTTGGAAAGCTCACTGGCATTGATCGGCTGGTCTGCCGCCAAAAGAACATTCTCAACAATCGATTTTAATTCTTCACGTTCCATTTTTATCTCCCGGCGTAGCCGCCGGTGGCCCCCCTCACGGGGGAGGAAATTAGCAAGCACCCATCAAGCCGAGACAACTCCCTGCTAGCCAAATAAAGCTACTGCCCATTGCCACCGGCCGCTGGCCGGTTAGAGGGCGGAGTCAAAATATTTGCTTAAAGCCAGGCCCTGGGAGTGGTAATTGGAATTCAAGGCCAGACCATACACCTTTTCAGGCCGTTCCACCACCTTTTCAAATTTCAGACGACAGAAGGTCTGTCCGTGTTCTACCATAAAAGGGACATCGTGAGGGCGCACTTCCATCACCGCCCGGGTACCCTGATTCATTTTTTCATCGGTTCCGTTCCAGCCAAACCCGGAGTCGAAAAAACCCGCGTAATGAGTGCGAAGTTCCCCGCTATTGGGTTCGTAAGCAACCATTTCCGCCAGCCAGTCGGGCCAGATGCAAACTCTTTCCCGCGACATCATTATATAAAAACTTTCCGGTTCCAGAATCAACCGATTCTTTTTAGGTCGGTAAATCGGCTCCCAGAACTCCTCCGCCCGGTAATGTCCTATTTTGGATAGATCAATAACTGTGGAGTTGGTCTTGGCCTTGTAAGCGATGATCGATTCCGGCTGGTCCCCCGAAATATCCAGACTGATATAAACCCCACTTTCTACCTTAATCTGGTCGAAGGGGATGGCAAATCCGTTCCGGTCAAAAAGAATCGGATAGTTTTTATATTTCAATTCCAGTCCCTGTTTACCCAGCGTGTGGGACGTGACGTGCGCGAGCCGCAACTGGTTCAGAGACAACCCCGCATGGACCTTCACAGGAAACGAACGGGGAATAATTTCCAGATACAACTTCCCCCGATAACCGCGCGGGATTTCATCAAACCTATGCCCCTTATCCACAATGACGCGGGTAAACATATCCAGCCTGCCGGTCGAACTTTTTGGGTTTGCCAGGCCATACAGGGAAGACGGCAGGGACAGTTCTTCCATCAGAGGAATCAGATAAATGGCGTTTTTTTCCAATATCCCACCACCCGTAATATCAAAATCGTAAAGACTGATCTCCTTGAGCTTCGTTTCCACCGGTTCATTTTCCGGAAGGAAACTGCATTGGATGCGGAAAGCCTTCGGTCCCAAGCGCAAATCCAGGCTCACTGGCTGAATCTGGGAGTCATGGATCGGTTCCCGGGATTGGATCATCCCCTGACGAAGCACTTGCTCAATCAACTGGCAAGGAAGATATCCTGACTTCCCCTTTAAATAAGCCATCAGATCCGATACCAATATTTTTTTTTCTACTGTGGAGTTCATTAAAATTCAAGGTTTCAGCAGGCACACCCGGTTGACAGGCAGTTTGAGGCTATGATTTAATCGTATTACTCAAAATAATTCAACTTGATTATTAAGGGCACCGTTGAATTATGATGGAAAGCCTGCATAATAAGGAATAAAAATCATTCCCCAGCGATCTTTAAGCAATTGGTCTTATTAACAACGACTTCACCCTAAGCAAGGTTCCGGAAAAAACTATGAGTTCAAAAGGTTCGAAAAGTTCAAAACACAAAAATATTGAGTCTCCCAGCAGTCCCCTGAAACGCTCTCTCGTGATGTTTTCCTGGCTGAGCATGTTGGCCGTTGGACTGTGGGCCTTGATGCACTATTCCACACCTGAAAGCAACCTCGAACCCTATAAAAAGTTCCAGGAAGCCAAAGTGGAAGGTGAAAATACGGAACGGAAAAAAGCGGAACCGGAAAAACCAGGATTCACTCTCCCCAGCAACCTGGGTACAGGAAACCTGATTAAAACTGCCATGACCTCTCCGACTCCACAATCGCAACTGCCCCGGGAGACACTGGAGCATATTCAGAAAGGGATGCTGTTGACCGAGGAAGGCAAGTTCAACGCCGGCGATATGGAATTTGAAAAAGCCTCCAAAATCAGCCCCCATTCAGCGGAATTATTTTCCATCTGGGGCGCCGCCCTGCGCATGGCTAAAAAGTTTGTAGGAGCAAACAAACGTTTTGCCCGGGCACACGAACTTTCACCCGATGATGACGAGATCACTTTTAACTGGGGCATGTCTGAGCTGGAAGCGGATCACCCTGAAGAAGCCACCCGGCTGTTTGAAAAAACCGTAGCAATTTCCCCAAAAAACTATATGGCCTACAACATGCTCGGGAAATCCTATGGTCGCCAGAAAATGTACGAAAAGGAAAAAACGGCCTACAAGAAAGCCTTGGCTATCAACCCAAATTTTGCCCAGGCACATTTCGATCTGGGCATTGTCTTGAGCATCCAAAAAAACTTTGATACCGCGGCCCCGCATTTCCTCAAAGCCATTGAGATGGACAAACAGTTTGAAAAACCCTTTGTCATCCAGATGCTGACTGCTTTGGGACTTTATGACCCGGCCGCCGAAAAACCGATCAAGCCAGACACCGCCAAAACCCAGGAACCGGTTCAGCAAGCCAAAGTGGAAACGCCTCCAGCGGCCAATAAAATCGCTTATGATAAAAAGTCCGAAGGCTCCGACCATAAAATGGAAGAAGGGTCCAAGAAGGTTAAAAACACCACCACGGTAAAAGGCAATATCCGGATCAATGGCCAAAAGCCCGGCCCCAACACGCTGGTATTTCTGGAAACTAAAAACAAGCTGAGGGTTTCCAGTCAAAAAAACAAGACCCTGACCATACGCCAGAACGGCTTGAAGTTTAGCCCCCAGCATTCGGTGATACAGGTGGGGTCCAGCGTTACGTTTTCCAATGAAGACCGTGAGGTGCACAATATCTTTTCCAAGTCGCTCAGCAACCAGTTCAACCTGGGGGCCATGGCATCGGGCTCTTTCAAAACCGTTGAGTTCACACAGGCCGGACCCGTGGTACTGCGATGCAATATGCATAAAGACATGATCGGAACTCTCTTCGTGGTCCCCAATGGTTATTACACCAAGCCCAATACCAACGGAGACTACCAGTTCGACAACATCAAAAGTGAAGGCTACATCATGCAGGTATGGGACCCGATGCTGGCACCGGAAGAGGTGGAAGCTAATCTCAAATCCGCCGACCTGACAGGTGTCGACCAGACCTTCGATTTTAATATCAAGTCTGCTTCGATTCCGGGGGAAATCCATGACATGGTCGACCCGACCGACTACAACGCCATTGTTGACAACATCGAAAGAGAAATGTTCCAGGCCATCGAGGACTGGAAAAACGGCAAAAAATTTATTCCCCGCAAGCGCATGTTGATGGTCATCACCAAACATTACGATGGGGAAGGCCTGAAAGGCGCCATCGCCAAAAGCTTCAGTTCCAAACGCAGTATCCTGCTGGAACAGAAACTAGATACGATCCGCAAAGAAATTTCCGGAATCGGCAAGCCCAAAGAAAAGATCACCGAAGAATCACTGCTCAGCCAGGCCAAATTCGCCGTTTCACAACTGCGCCTGAACGTCAAAGAACTCGCCGCTAGGCGCGGGGCCGGCGGGCAATAGCGTTGATGGGCATACAAGAAGCTGCCTCCGCTTGATAAGTCCTTTTATTAGTTTAACCCTCCACCCCATGCGGGGCACGAATTTGAATGAAGAGGATATAACTGGGGCATGAAAGCTAATGATACGGTGTCACAGCCACCGGCCGCTGGGCCGGTTGCTTCCCTCGCCAGAGGGTGATATTTTATCTGCATGAATTTAAAAATCTTCAACACCCTGACAGGAAAAAAAGAGCAATTCGTTCCTCTAAAAGAAAAACAGATCGGTATGTACGTCTGCGGTGTTACCGTTTACGACTATTGCCATGTCGGTCACGCTCGCGCCGCGATTGTCTTCGACACCTTTTACCGTTATTTCCAGTACCTCGGCTACGAAGTTCGCTTCATCCGCAACTTCACCGATATCGACGACAAGATCATCAACCGTGCTAATGAAAAAGGCGTGGACTGGCAAGAGATCACCCACAAATATACCGTAGCGTTTTACGAAGACATGGGGAAACTGAACATCGCCTCGCCCACCGAAGAGCCAAAAGCCACCGACCACATCGCCGAAATGCTCGACATGATTCAGTCTCTGGTCGATCAGGACAAAGCTTATGAATCGGATGACGATGTTTTTTACTCGATCAAATCGTTCAAGGACTACGGTTGTCTTTCCAGAAAAAATATCGAGGACCTGCAATCGGGAGCCCGTGTTGGGGTCAACGAAAGCAAACGCGATCCGCTCGATTTTGTTTTATGGAAAAGGAGCAAGCCCGGCGAACCTTTTTGGGAAAGCCCCTGGGGTCCGGGCCGACCGGGCTGGCATATCGAATGTTCGGCCATGAGTAAAAAATACCTCGGCGACACCTTCGATATCCACGGCGGCGGCAAAGACCTGGTCTTTCCGCATCACGAAAACGAAATCGCACAATCCTGCGGTTGCACCGGAAAACAGCCGGTTCGTTACTGGGTGCATAACGGATTCGTCAATATTGACAAAGAAAAAATGTCCAAGTCCCTGGGTAATTTTTTCACCATCCGGGAAGTTTGTAAAAAATACCACCCGGAAGTTTTGCGTTTGTTTCTCATCAGCAGTCATTACCGCAGTCCCATCGACTTTTCGGAAAAAAACCTGGAAGATGCCACCAAAGTGCTTTCCCGATTTTATGAAGGGCTGGCAGGGGCGCGCAGAAAAACCGCAAAACTAAATAAGGAGTCCATCCCAAACTTTCAGGAAAAAGTGAAGAACCATCCCTTGACGCAAAAGTTTGAAGCCGCCATGAACGATGACCTGAACACAGCAGTGGTGATGGCCCATATGAATGAGGAACTGCGCAACCTCAACACCGCCGTGCTGGGTAAGGGAGAATCCTCTCTGGAAGACCTTGCGGTCGCAACAACGGCCTGGGAAACGGCAGGCCAAATTCTGGGACTGTTTTTCCTCACTCCCGAAGAGTTTGAAAAGGAACTCTTCGAGATCAAAAACCAGGAGAGGAATCTGGATGTCAGCAAAATCGAAAAGTTAATCGCCGGCCGCAAATCAGCACGCCAATCCAAAAACTGGGCGGAAGCTGACCGGTGCCGGGACGAACTGACCGAAATGGGAATCCTCATCGAGGATACGGCAAACGGCACGGAGTGGAAATTGAAATGACTGCACTTTTTTCCGACGCCTACCTGAAATTCACCCATCTCTACAATCAACTGCAGGTTCGGGAAGAAGATAACAGCATCCGGGTTCCAGAAAAAGTCATCCGCTGTATCTGGAACGACCAACTGTTTTGCACGCCTTCTCTCAAAACCCGGGAGGGCCAAAATCTGGAAATCATTTATCCCGGATACTGGAATTTTGGTAAGGGCCCCGACTTCACCAGCGCGACCATCAAGGTAAACGGAAAAGTTTATGAAGGCGATGTCGAACTGCATGTCTACGCCACGGATTGGAACGCTCATGGACATTCGCGCAATCCGGACTTCGACAACGTTATTCTGCATGTCTATATGTGGCAGGGGCGAGGGAAAGTGCATCGGCCACAGGGAAAACAGAAAGACCTTCCCTTCCAGTTTGAAATTAAAGATTACCTTACAAAAGGAATCCTTGAACTCAATGGTGAACTCGATTTTGAAAACTACCCGGTCCTGAATCACTGCAATGTCGGTCTGTGCCACCAACCTTTGGCGCAACTTTCGCGAGAAAAGCTCACCCAAGTTTTGAACGCGGCGGGTGAAGCCCGGGTGTTCACCAAAATGGAGCGGTTCAACGATTCGATAATTATAGAGGGGTACGAACAGACTTTTTATCGGGGAGTTGCCGAGGCAATGGGTTATCCCGAAAACAAACAGACCTTTCAGGCACTGGCAGACACTCTGCCTTTAACGGAATTGAAAAGTCTGGTACCCGAAAAAATTCGCAAAGCAGAAAGAGTTCTGCACACCCAGGCCCTGCTCTTCGGGTTTTCAGGCTTGATGAACAACGAAAATAAAGCCGGGTTCCGTAAACTCCTGCCAATATGGAAAGCTTGCCGGGACCGGGTTCCCCGTTCACCCCTGACGAAAAAGGACTGGTGTTTCCGCGCGATCCGTCCGGCCAATTACCCTTACAGGCGGCTGGCGGGCTTGGCTCACTTGATAGGTCGTCATGAAAAAACGGGCATGTTCGCAGACTTCATGGGGTCCTATCAAAAGATTCTCACATCTTCCGGAGGTAAAATTCCGGATAAAAAAACTCTCAATTCCTTTAACGATTTCTTTTGTGTGGCCACAGATGATTACTGGGCAAACCATTACACTCCGGATGGGAAAACCCTTCCGCAACACCAATAACTTGTCGGCTCGGCGCGGTCCAGGGAAATTATCATTAACATTGGCCTGCCCATCGGTCTTATATTTGCGCGGGCAGGAAAGTTCATAGATCTGGAAAAGGGACTCAACGCCCTCTTTCAAACCGGCAAGAAAACCAGCGATAACAAATTGCTTCGTTTTATGAAACACTGTATTTTTGGCAACCGGGAGGAAATGCTCCAGGTACTGCGCTCCGAAAAACAAACTCAGGGGCTGATGCAGATTTATCAAGATTTTTGCACCCAGAACCAGAATAATTGCCTGCATTGCCAGTTTCCCAATGTGGTAAAAAAATATTTTTCCTGAAAAAACCGCAAAAAGGCATCAATCTTATTGCGCGATTCCTCAATTTCCCCTAAAATCGACATCCCCCTTGATTGTATTGAACTTTCGGGATAAGGTGAATATACCCATCCATAATAAGGAATTACGGTTTTAATGGATCATTTAGACGAACTGGAAAATCAAAGCGTTTTCATCCTGCGCGAAGCCTACAAAAATTTCAAAAACCTGGCGATGCTGTGGTCGATCGGAAAGGATTCCACCGTTCTGGTCTGGCTGGCGCGCAAGGCCTTTTTCGGTCACTGTCCCATTCCCCTGGTTCACATCGACACCACCTACAAGATTCCCGCTATGATTGAATACCGGGATCGGGTCGCCAAAGAATGGGGACTGAACCTGGTGGTCGGCAAGAACCAGAAAGCCCTGGATGAGGGCATGAATCATGAAAAAGGACGATTGATTTGCTGTGAAGCGTTGAAAACCCAGGGCCTGCAAGGCATCATGGAAGAACACGGTTACACCGGACTGATTCTGGGTATTCGAAGAGATGAAGAAGGCACCCGCGCCAAGGAGCGCTATTTCTCACCACGGGATAAAAATTTTGAATGGAACTTCAAGGACCAGCCTCCCGAATTGTGGGACCAGTATAAAACCAGCTTTGCCGAAGACACTGGACGGAACTGAATGTCTGGGAGTATATACTGCGGGAAAAAATTCCCATCATTGATCTCTATTTTGCCACTCCGGAAGGGACTCGTTACCGATCGCTAGGTTGCGCCCCTTGCACTGGCACCATTCAGTCCACCGCCAAAACGGTGGAAGAGATTGTAGAAGAACTTAAAAATAATACAACCACAGCAGAGCGCTCCGGCCGGGCACAGGATCAGGAAGACACCTATGCCATGCAGAAACTTCGAGCCCGAGGATATATGTAAATGGGCAATAACGGAAGCGCACCAGATCTTTCCAGCCGCCTTTTACGGCTGGTCATCGTCGGTCATGTGGATCATGGCAAATCCACCCTGGTTGGACGTCTCCTCTCCGACACCGGAAGCCTGCCTGAGGGCAAGCTCGACTTTATCCGCGACATCTGCAAACAACAGGGCAAAGATTTTGAGTTCGCTTTTTTGCTGGATGCCCTGCAGGAAGAGCAGGAACAAGGAATCACCATTGACACTTCACAGATTTTCTTTAGTACCGCACAACGCAAATACGTCATCATTGACGCGCCGGGTCACAAAGAGTTCCTGAAAAATATGGTAACGGGTGCCGCCGATGCCGAGGCCGCCCTCCTGCTGATTGACGCCAACGAAGGGGTTCAGGAACAGTCGCGCAGACACGGCTATATTTTAAAACTACTGGGGCTCACCCAGGTCGCGGTAGTGATCAACAAGATGGACCTGGTCGGTTATGATGAGAAGGTTTATAACAATATCAAAACAGAATATACGGGCTTCCTGGATTCCTTGGGAATTGAAGCGAAAGAGTTTATTCCCGTTTCTGCCAAACTCGGTGTAAACATCGCCGCGTTGAAAGATGAAATGTCCTGGTACAAAGGAACCACTGTTTTAAACATGCTCGACCAGTTCGAGAAAAAACCCCTGCCGGATCACCTCCCCTTCCGGTTTCCGGTCCAGGATGTTTATAAATTTGACGGGCGGCGCATCATTGCCGGGCGGGTTGAGTCGGGCCAGGTTAAAGCCGGGGACCGCGTGATTTTCTCCCCCTCCAACAAACAGGCGGTGATAAATTCCATTGAGGCCTGGAGCGTACCGGAACAACCCACTTCAGCTACTTCGTCAGAATCCATCGGCTTCACTCTCGATGAGCAGATATTTGTGGAACGTGGGGATGTGTGCACTCTCCAGGACCAGTTGCCCATCGTCTCCACCACTTTCGATGCTAATGTTTTCTGGATGGGCAAACGAAACTTGGAAAAAGGCAGGAAGTTTATCATCAAATTAAACACGCAGGAGATGGAGTGCGAAGTGCTTGAGTTTAAAAAAGCCATCGATGCCTCTACCTTGGAGACCCTGACCGGTCAGAATTATATCGCCAAGAATGACGTTGCCGAATTGACTTTGAAAACCCGGAACCCGGTGGCCTTTGACCTGTTCGGGTCCATCGCCACTACCGGGCGATTCGTGCTGGTTGATGGATACGATGTCTGCGGAGGCGGCATCATCACCACCTACACGCCGACCACCAAGACCGACAAACTCAGAGACGAAGTCCGCACCCGGGATTTCAATTGGGTCAAAAGCGAAATCACACCGGAAGAAAGGGCCTACCGCAATGGACATAGAGCAACACTGATCCTTATTACCGGCGAACCCGGTACCGGTAAAGGCCCGCTAGCCAGAACCCTAGAACACAGCCTGTTCGAAAATAATTTCCAAAGTTATTTGCTCGACCGGCGGAATGTTAATCTCGGGCTCGGGGCTGATCTGGAGGATCCCACAAACAGTAGCGAAAGCGAATCGGCCCGAAGGTTGGGCGAAGTGGCTAAACTTTTTCTCGATGCCGGACATGTGGTGATCTCCACCTCCAACGCCTTTCATCAGGAAGACCAGGCCGACCTCAGACTTTTAGCGAATCCCTACCCGGTTGTGGAAATTCAGATAGCAGCGCAACCCACGGGAGAACCGGATATTGCCCTCTCCCTGGATGAAGCAAAGGACGCAATAAAAGCTGCCCATAAAATTCAGGAATTTCTCAAAGAAAAGAAAATTCTGATGGGCCATAACTATTCGATCTAACCCACTAGCGTGGGAGAGCTTTGCATAGCCGTTTTTCGATTGACATTGGCCCGTATATGGGGCATTAGTAGCCTTCTTACAAAGCCAAAAAACCTGAGTTGGGGTTCAGCATCACCATGCCAAAGATCAAGATTATCAACACAGAAACCAACGAAATCATTGATTTAAAAGCCGGTTATGGAGCCAACCTGAGAAAGGCCGCACTCTATAACGAGGCCGAAGTTTATAAAGGGCTCAACAAGTTTTTAAACTGCCGCGGGCATGGTTTATGCGGAAAATGTGTGGTAGAAATTGAACCCCTTGAAAACGTCAATCCACGCACCTTTTTTGAAAACCTCCACAAACTTGAACCTCACCAGAAACTCGGGTGCCGCGTAAAGGTCTATGGCGATATCACGGTCAAAGCCGCCATCGCAGACTGACCATCCGGATATTTCCCCTTCCCCAGTATTTTATTTGTCATTAAGGTTGAGCGCCTTTATATCCTAAGAACAATGAGTAGCGGCAGGAGTGTCAGCCCTACAACAGCAACTAAGGCGTGGACCAGTATGTCCCAGCGTTTGCTGTAGGGAATGAGTGTGATAAAATAGAGGCCGATCAAATAATCCAGCCAGCTATTTTCATCGTGGACCTGGTTCATGAGCAGGTAATAGCCCAGGCAAAACACAATGGTGTAAAACAGGAGCCTGTGGATTTTGAGGCTTTGAGCGGTCCTCTTTCTGAAGGCCATGAACAAACCCAGAAAGATATTGATGATATAAAATCCGATCGCGGACACTATCCAGACCAGCGATGGGGAAGATGTGATTTTTGGGATTAGCGTCGGCTCCATAAAATAAAAAATCTCGAGAAGAGCAAATAGGGAAAGCATCTTAACATGGGCTCAAATTTGAAAAACCGAAAAGTGATCATAACCGGGGCCGGTGACGGTATCGGAAGGGCTCTTGCCCTGGCATTTGCCAAAGAAGGCGCCCTGGTTGCCGTCTGCGCCCGTAGCCAGGATCGTTTGGACTCCTTGTCCGGAGAAATTGAAGGTGCTGGGCATCTTTTCATTTCTGCTGACCTCGGTAAGGTGGATGGGGTTAAAGCCTTTCACGAAAGCGTTATGCAACAACTGGGACAGGTTGATGTGCTGATCAATAATGTCGGAGCGATTTTAAAACTGGTAAATTTTTTTGAACTGACCGATCAGGATTGGGAAGATTCTTTTCAAATCAATCTGATGTCTGCCGTCCGGCTGACCCGGTTTTGCGTTCCCTCTCTCAAACAATCCACTTGTGCCAGAATTATTAATATTTCATCCATTGCGGCCGCCAGTCCGCAGGAAGTTTTCCCACAATACAGTGCCATGAAGGCCGGGCTTTCCAATTTCACCGTTTCCCTGGCCCAGACCCTTGCGCCGGATAAAATTCTGGTCAATTCCATTTCTCCCGGCCCGGTGTGGAGCAAGTCATGGGAAAACGAAGCCCGGGAACAAAGTAACGGGTCTTCCCTGGAGCAGACAAAAAAAGAAATCATGGAACAAACCGGAAAAACCGTTCCTTTAAACAGAATGGGCATGCCGGAAGACTTAACCGGCCTGGCCTTGTTCCTCGCTTCCGAACAATCCGCTTGGATCACGGCCACGAATTTTAACGTAGATGGTGGTTTAACCCGAAACCCCTTTTAATAAGAAGCACAGAACTATGACGGCTGACAAACATAGATTTATTTCGGGTTGGATTATCATTTGTGGCTTCATCTTTCTGGGCGTGCTCGCCGGGTGCTCAGTTTCCCGAACCGCAAAATCTTCTGATAAAATCCTGGTCAGTCCGGATTTCCCCATATTTGATAAACGATTTGAGTCCGTCTCGTTGAAAGATATTAACCTGGAAACGTTCTGGGTCCATGGCGACCCGTCAGATGAACGCGAACCGGTTCCGTTGGATAATCACACATTTTCTCGTATCACCGAAAAGGTGAAGCAGGCAGTGGTGAATATTTATACCATTCGGATTGAGGAGCGCGAGGCTAAATTCGGAATCTCACCCAACGACCTCCTGCCAATAAGAATTCCTCTTCTTTCCAACATACTGGATATCATTCCCTTTCAGGTCCCCATTCCTTTTAAGTCGGAAGGATTTAGCCTGGGTTCGGGTTTCCTGATCAACCGGGAAGGTTACATCCTCACAAATGCCCATGTTATTTTTAATTCTGTTAATATCCGTGTAGGGTTGTCTGAAGGGAAAAAGGAATATCCCGCGAAAATTATTGGAATCGACCGGCTGACCGATATTGCCCTCATCAAAATTGATCCGGACTTCACTCCCACCGTTCTGCCTTTTGGCAATTCAGACAATCTGCAAATGGGAGAGATGGTTTTGGCGATGGGAAATCCGTTAGGGTTCCGGCATACCGTAACATCCGGCCTCATCAGCGCCAAGGAGCGATTGGCACCCACCACCGGAGACCGCTATACAAACTTTTTGCAAACCGACTCGGCCATCAATCCAGGCAGTAGCGGGGGACCTCTTATCAATCTCTATGGAGAAGTTGTGGGAATCAATACAGCTATTATTGCAGAGGCTCAATTGATCGGGTTTGCGATTCCCATCAATACAGTAAAAGATGTCATGGGCATGTTGGTTACTGGCAAAACAGAAAGAGGATGGTTCGGAGCCCACGCGTCACCCATCACTACCGAGGAAGCCCTGGAGCTAAACTATCCGGAATCTGAGGGAATGATTGTCAAAGGTGTGGAAAAGGATAGCCCCGCCGAACAGTCCGGCCTGAAAGTAAATGACATCATCATCGGTTTCAACAAAGAACCCATCATCAACTTGGCCATTTTCCAACGTAAACTGCTGGCTCTCATCCCAGGGCAGGAAATTCATTTAACCATCTTCAGGGACGGAAAAACCTTCGAGATCACCAGCACCCTGGCCCGAAAAATTACTGAGGAAGAAAGCGAAGCCGAACCAACCTCCTGAGATTCCAGGCAGCCTCTGAACGGAACCGTGGCACAACCCTGCAAAAAATTTTGTCATGGTGTGTTACCTATCATATTGGTAATCCCCATCGGGAAAATACGAGTGGCTCGGCTTGCGTTTTGGGGAAAGTCGCAGTATTCTCCCACCTTGGAGAAAAGTACCCGCAATATCTTTCAGGAACCTTCATCAACTTACAGAACAAATCGTATTTTTTATGACACCTGACATCAATCCTCAAATCTTTCGCGAATATGATATCCGCGGTGTGGTCGGCAAAGACCTCACCCCCGAAACGGTCCAACAGATCGGCCAGGCCATCGGCACTTTTATGAAACGCCAGGGAGGAAGATCGCTGGTGTTGGGATGGGACGTTCGCTCCAGTTCGGTAGACTTCCGCGATATTTTATCCAAAGCTCTGATATCTACAGGATGCGATGTCGTTGATATTGGAATGGTCCCCACGCCCGTGTCCTACTTTGCCCTGCATCATCTTAAAGCGGATGGCGGCGTGATGATCACCGGTAGCCACAATCCGCCGGAGTTCAACGGCTTCAAAATCAGCCAGGGCCAACACAGTTTATATGGCAAAAAGATTCAAGAACTAAAAAGCCTGATTGATTCCAAAGATTTCGAAACCGGATCAGGAAAAATCGAGCAGACAAATGTTCTGCAACCTTATATGGAGCATATATGCTCCATCCTGAAAATTTCCAGAAAAGTGAAAGTTGTAGTAGACGGGGGTAACGGCTGCTTCGGTATTGTGGGCCCGCAACTTTTGAGAAAACTCGGACTGGATCCTATAGAAATTTTTTGTGAACCGGATGGAACCTTTCCCAACCACCATCCCGATCCCACCGTAGCAGAAAACCTGAAAGGATTGATCGAAAAAGTCCGGGCAGAAAATGCGGAGCTGGGTATTGGGTTTGATGGAGATGCCGACCGCATTGGCATCGTGGATGACAACGGCAATATTCTATGGGGAGACCAGCTGTTGACTATTTTCGCGCGGGATATCCTTTCGAGAAATCCCGGTGCCACCATTGTGGGTGAAGTCAAATGCTCGCAGAATCTGTTTCAGGATATTGTAAAACATGGCGGGGTTCCGGTCATGGCACCGGCGGGGCACTCCCTGATCAAGAATAAAATGAAGGAGACCGGTGCGCTCCTTGGGGGGGAAATGAGCGGCCATGTCTGTTTCGCCGACAATTATTTCGGATTCGATGACGCGGTGTTTGCCGCGGGCCGGATATTGCAAATTGTGGCGCAGTCCAGCAAAAAAGTTTCTGAAATGCTCAACGACCTTCCCGAAACAGCTTACACGCCGGAGATTCGTATCGACTGCCCCGATGACAGGAAGTTTGAAATCGTACGTGAGCTGACAGAGTTTTTCAGGCATCAGTACAAAGTCATTGACATCGATGGCGTACGGATCAACTTTGACGATGGATGGGCATTGATCCGTGCCTCCAATACCCAGCCGGTACTGGTGCTGAGGTTCGAGGCCGAAACCCAGACCCGTCTTGAAGAACTGATCCGCATAGTAAAAAAACAAATGGATCGATACCAACCCGTTGTCCAGTTCAATTACCACTAGCCACTGGGCAACGCTCAGAGGAAAGCAAAGACTCATTAAGCCGAGACAACTCTCTGCTCGCAGATGTGATATTTAACATTAGCTTCGTGCCCCGCATGGGGTAGAAGGGGTAAAAAGTGATTACACATTGCCACCGGCGGCTCGCCGGCGCCTAGTGGATTATCAGTCCTGCATAACCCACGACCTTCTCCATATCCCCGCTCACTTCTCCCGAAGTCATATACTTGACCAACTCGGCCTCTTTGGCACCCAACCTTTCGGAGCATAACAACATAACAGTTACCGGATTAACCCCGCACATCGTGATCTTTTCTGACCGCACCGTTTCCCACAAGCCGGCTGGGTCCCGGGTTTTAATACAAGCGATGGCCTTGTGGTCTTTGGCCCGGGCCGCATCATGCGATTCATAATGCGTCATATCCGAACTGGCAACCAGCAAAACCGGCCGCCCCAGCCGATTGATCGCCCGCACAATGCCCTCACTGAGCGCTTTACAAGTTGAGACTTTCAGCTTCATGAGGCAAATAGGAACAATTTTAAATTCTTTTTTAAAATATTGCAAAAACGGCAACTGGGTCTCCAGGGAATGCTCGAACCGGTGCGCGGAAGAGTCCTGTTTCGCTATGGCCGTTTCCTCGCAAATGGCGTTTGCCAGTTCCCGGTCGATGGCAATGTCACCCATCGGCATGGACCAGACTCCCTCCGTCATGACCGCCACCGCCTCACCCCGGCCGGTGTGATTGGGGCCAATTAAAATAACCGTGTCCGGAATTTCAATTCTCGAATACACAGCTCCCGCCACATCGCCGGAATACATGAACCCGGCATGGGGGACAACGATGCCCAGGGCTGGACTTTTTTTCGCATTCCGCTCTATGTGGGATTCCACGTCCCGAACCAGAGCCTCACGCTGGGCAGGATAAAATCTGCCGGCCACCGCTGGCTGGCGTGTTTCACAACTCTCCTTATCCGAATCAAAAAACATCATCGTCGAATCTCTCCGGTCATTGGCACAAACACCACAGCGGAAATGAACCGCTTTTTCAGGCTTCCATCTTCCAGTTTAGTCAGCACAATCAGGTCCTGCGAACCCCTGGTTTTCCCCAGGGGAAGTACCATCCTGCCGCCGACTTTCAACTGGTCAACCAGAAGTTGAGGAATTTTTGGTGCCGCCGCGGTGATGAGAATCGCGTCGAAAGGCGATTTTTCCTGCCACCCTCGATAACCATCACCGTGTCTAACGGTTACGTTTTTATAACCCAGCCTTTTCAGTTTACTGTCTGCAGTGCGGGCAAGGGACTCGACGATCTCGATCGTGTACACCTCTTTGACGATTTCCGCCAGTACTGCCGCTTGATAGGCCGACCCCGTTCCGATTTCCAAAACGCGGTCATCAGCATTCAACATCGCGCTCTGGGTCATCAGAGCAACGATATAAGGTTGCGGAAGGGCAGAATCGGAATAAGCCCGGCTTAAAAAACCGGGCTCCACAAACAGGTGGCGGGGTACTCGGAGCAGGGCCTGCAAAACAACTTTATCACGGATACCGCGCCGCTTGATCTGGTCTTCGACCATCGCATTTCGAGCAGAATCAAAATCTACAGAAAGGACAGCCTTAGGCATAAAGAATGGCGAACAGAAGGCAGTAACCAGGTAAGGAAAAAATACCTTAAAAAATGAGCCCGTTTTTGTTGAGCCATTCCTGGGTATCAAACTTTTTGTTGGCAAACTCCTGGAATTTGATTTCTTTTTTAGAAAGTTCCTGTCCATCGATGAACTGCGGCTTTTTGGAAGACTTTTTACTTTTACGCTTCTTGGGCGTGGGCCGCTCCTCCGTGGTTTGCTCATCAACTTCTAATTCGAGTGAATCGGTCAACACTTCCATCTTAAGGACCAATACCATAAAACTCTTGGGGCAGATATGGTCGTTTTTCTGAATTTCAGCAACGATCTTTTTAACCTTGGGTGAAGTCATGACCGCTTCGGTGACCGCCTTGGACAACTTTTCAAAAATGCGCTCGGACCCATCGGAATCACTCACAAAATCCCCCTTTCAGTTTCCTGATATAAATAGCTCACTCAAACAGACAACCTCAGTTATCTGCATCTTAATTTAACCTTAAACCTCTCCCGCACCCTTGTCAAGGTCGCCTCGCGACTGCTAGCCGCAGGGGCAACGAAACCACAATGGGCTTGATTACGCCGAGACAACTCTTTGCTCGCGGACGTGATATTTAACCTTAGCTCTCGTGCCCCGCAGGGGTAGAAAGCGATGGCACACTGGCCCCGTGATATTCCACCTTTGTCTTCATGCCCCGAAGGGGTACCCGCCTAGTGGCTGGTGGTTAGTACAAGGGCACGGAGGAATCCATTTTCTCCGACCACTCGTTGATGCCCCCCCGCATGCTCTTCAGATTGCTAAATCCCATTTCCTTCAGGGCTTTCAACGCTTTCATCGAACGCACCCCAGCCTTGCAGTGAAGCACAATCTCGTCATCCGGATTCAGGCCGTTTAATTTTGCAAGGTCTTTGGCCTCAATATCGCCCAATGGAATCAGGGTCGCTTCTGCAATTCTGCAGATTTGGTATTCGGACGGTTCGCGCACATCAATCAATTTGAACGCGTGCTTAGCGTCCAGCATTTGCTTGACCTGCTCCACACCAATTTCCATTTCCGCATCGGCGGTCGACTCTTCAGCGGGCAGGATGCCGCAGAACTGCTCATAGTCGATCAACTCCGTGATGGTCGGGTTTTCGCCGCAGATAGGGCAAGACTTGTCCTTGCGTAATTTCAGTTCCCTGAAATTCATCGTCAAAGCATCAAACAACAGAAGCCGTCCCACCAGCGATTCACCTACTCCCAGCACCAACTTGATCACCTCGTTGGCCTGAATCAGCCCCACAATGCCCGGTAAAATCCCAAGCACCCCGCCCTCGGCGCAACTGGGCACCAGGCCTGGTGGCGGCGGTTCCGGATACAGACAACGGTAGCACGGCCCCAATTGAGAATCGAATACCGAAGCCTGGCCTTCAAATCGCAGAATACTTCCATATATATACGGTTTCTTCAACAATACGCAGGCATCGCTGGCTAAATAACGAGTGGGGAAGTTGTCCGTGCCATCGACGATAATTTCGTAGTCGGCAAAAATCTCCATCGCGTTTTCCGCGGTCAAACGCATGTTGTAAGTGGTGACATTAATGCTGGAATTCAGATCGGCAATACGGGCTTTGGCCGAATCCACTTTCAATTTTCCTACTGTCGATTCCCCATGTGCCACCTGTCTTTGCAAGTTGCTGAAATCGACCACGTCAAAATCGATCAGGCCCAGGTTTCCTACCCCTGCCGCCGCGAGATAAAGGGCCAGCGGCGAGCCCAGCCCACCGGTGCCGATCAAAAGCACCTTGGAATTACAAATTTTCTCCTGTCCTTCAACCCCCACCTCCGGCAAAAGCAAGTGCCGACTGTAACGGTTGATTTGATCCTGTGTCAAAGCCATAACTAATAATCCTTTAAAAAAAATACCCTATTTTTCCTGTTTCTGATTAGATTTAATTCTACCACCCACTCGCCGTGGGGGGCAACTTGCAATCCACTAAGCGTGGAGCCGTGATATTCATCCTCAGCCTTCATGCCCCGCAAGAGGGGTATTAGAAGGCCCGAAATGCCTGTTCAAACCCGAGGATGGAGCCTTCAATGACCGAGTCGGGGAAGCAATAGGAAATACGGAAATAGCCCGGAAGGCCGAATCCTCTGCCCGGCACCACCAACACCTTGTTTTCGGCCAGCTTTCTAACAAACTCCACCTCATCTTCCAGCGGTGATTTCGGAAAAAAATAAAACGCGCCCTGAGGTTTCACTACATCATACCCAATCCGCGTCAGTTCCTTATATAAATAATCACGTTTGCGTCGATATTGTTCCACATCCACTGTCACACTCTGAACCTGTTTCACCACGCGCTGGATGAGTGCAGGAGCGTTTACGAATCCTAACACCCGATTGCAGAAGATCAACCCCGCCATGATCGGCCCGGCATCTTCGCATCGAGGGTGTACCGCAACAAAGCCAATGCGTTCACCAGGAAGCGCGATGTCCTTCGAATGCGAAGTGATGTAAATACTGTTATCGTAAAACTCCAAGATGTTCGGCGCTTCCACCCCATCAAACGTGATCTTTTTATAAGGGTCATCCGAGATCAAATGAACGGCTTTGCCGAACCGGTTAGAATGCGTTTTTAATATGTCGGCCAAATCCCGCAATTCCTTACGCGAATAAACCACCCCGGTCGGGTTGTTCGGGGAGTTGATGATGACCGCCTTGGTTTTTTCGTTGAGCGCGTTTTTTAAAGCTGAAAAATCGAGATGGAAATCATCCCCTGTAGGCACAGGAACTGCCTTGCCCCCATGGTTGTCCGCATAAAACAGGTATTCCACAAAATAGGGTGTGAAGATGATGACCTCATCGCCTAGATCGAGCAGGGTTTTTAAGGTAATGTTGAGTCCGCCCGCCGCGCCGCATACCATGAGCACATCGTTGGCCGAAAGCTCTACCTTGCATTCCGGAGACAGCGACTCGGCAATGACAGTACGCACATCGGCGAACCCGGCATTGGGCATATAACGGTGCAAGCCGGGGGTTTCGTCCTGCGCACTTTCTACCAGCGCTTTAAGGACCTCTTCCGGTGGCTCCATCACCGGGTTGCCCAAAGAAAGGTCAAAGACGTTTTCTTCACCGAACTCCTGTTTGAGCCGGATGCCTTCCTCAAACATTTTGCGAATCCAGGAAGACTTCTCCATGAACTCACTGACTTTTTCCGATATCGCCATATTAAAACTCCACTGTAAAAAAACTCAAAGCGGATAGTTGAGGTGATTTTTCATACCCTGTCAGATTTTACAGGCCCATCCATATCATATTCCCCAATCAGGATCAACGGTGACCCATGTTATATTAAGATAGATTCGTTTTTCTAACCACTAACCGGGGAGGCAATGAGCAAGGGCTTGTTAAGCAGAGAAGAACGGTTGCTACCAACGTAATATTTAACCTTAGCCTTCGTGCTCCAGTTATATCCCCTTCCTTTGCCTTCATGCCCCGCATGGGGTAGAAGGGGTAAAAAGCTATTGCCAATCACCAGCGGAGGTTCTCCGCTTCAGCTATGACTTCACCTATTATCCAGTTTATTGATGTTCACAAGTCTTACCAGAACGGAGCCCAGCCGGTGACCGCGCTGGAGGCAGTGAGCCTGAGCCTCCATGCCGGAGACTTCGCCACCATCATGGGTCCCAGCGGAGGAGGGAAAACCACTTTGCTCAACCTGCTGGCAGGACTCGACCTGCCCGACCGGGGGCAGATTATTCTCAACGGCCGGAAGGTGTCTGACCTTTCCGACCATGATCTGACCCTGCTGCGCCGAAAAGAGATCGGTATCGTATTCCAGTTTTTCAACCTCATGCCCACTCTCACGGTGATGGAAAATGTGGAACTGCCACTTCTGCTGGCGCATTCATCCAGAACCGATGGCCAGCGCATTAAAACCCTGCTCGACTATGTCGGACTCTGGCCCCGGGCGGATTCCTTTCCCGCAGAGCTTTCGGGCGGAGAGATGCAAAGGGTCGCTATCGCCCGTGCCTTGGTGCACCAACCTGCTATCCTCCTTGCCGATGAGCCTACCGGCAACCTCGACTCGGAAAACGGAATGAAAATTCTCGATCTCATGAAACGGGCCTCGACCGACTTTCAAACCACGGTGATCCTGGTCACCCACAACCCTCAGGTTGCAAAAATCGGAAACCGCCATTTCGAAATCCGCGATGGCAAACTGACTGACAAAACACCGTGAGCTTTCTGTTTTATTTTAAAGACCTGTTCACCGCGCTCATCCTGCGTCCTTTATTGCGGGACCCGTTTCGCACCGCCATCACCATCCTTGGCGTGGCTGTAGGGGTCGCCGTGTTTCTCAGCATTCGCCTAGCCAACCAACAAACCATGATGTCATTCACCGAAAGTGTGGACCTGGTTTTAGGCAGAGCCAATGCTGTAATCCGTGTGGAGGGAATGGATTTCGATGAAACGGTTTTAGAAAAACTTCAAACTCTCAGGGGGGAGATCAAGGCCTACCCGGTTATCGAAGGGTATGGAGTCGAATCCACCAGCGGGGAGGTGGTGGAAATTATTGGCACCGACCTTTTGCAAGACAGCGGCATTCGCGACTTTACCATCAAAACGGTTGAAAAAGACCTGAAAGGTTTATTACCG
>JYMV01039475.1_pt1 | contig 30768 bp, 20 predicted proteins | sample 338911 | NCBI WGS metagenome assembly JYMV01 (sample SAMN03354496, study PRJNA234377) | hydrothermal vent metagenome | biome: Deep sea; feature: Hydrothermal plumes at the Eastern Lau Spreading Center, Western Pacific Ocean; material: Seawater | place: Tonga | collected 2009 | depth 2000 m m
TACCACCCTCTCCCGTTAAAACCAGTACGGGCATCTTAACACCTTTACCCAGCTTTTTTACTGCTTCAAAAGTTTCCAGAGAATCCTCAAGCTCCACCTCAGCATCATCACGAACCCTAATACAGATAATACCATCGCTCCTTAAAAGCACAACCGCCGTTTTCAGCTCAATCTTTTCCAGATATTTAAGGCTATCAAGAACGTCGATCATTGGATCTGGTAACTATTACAGTTCTATTCCTTAGGGTTTTCCTTGGGGAGGCCACCAGCTTCCTTTATTTTATTCGCTGCAACCAAACTGGTTACCATGTCATTTAGCATGGAGCTGGCTGCATTAGGATTATTAGGCAACAAAATTAAATTGCTATTTGTATCTGCGCCTATTGATTGTAAAGTATCATAATGTTGCGTAATTACTATCAAAGCTGATGCTTCCTGGCTATTAATGCCAGCCTTGTCGAGAACCTCAACTGAGTCAGATAAACCTCTGGAAATTTCTCTTCGCTGGTCGGCTATACCCTTACCTTGCAAACGCTTGCTTTCCGCTTCTGCCTTTGCTCTCTCAACAATTAAGATGCGTTGTGCATCTCCCTCAAACTGTGCAGCTACCTTTTCACGTTCAGAAGCATTAATTCTATTCATTGCCTCTTTTACTTGTGTGTCTGGGTCTATATCAGTCACCAATGCTTTTACAATGTCGTAACCATAATTAAGCATCGCATCTTTTAATTCCCTTTGAATTGCTATGGCAATATCATCTTTTTTAACAAAAACATCATCCAATCTCATTTTAGGAACTTCTGCCCGAACCGTATCAAAAATAAAGGCAGTGATCTGTTCGTGTGGGTTTTGTAATTTGTAAAAAGCATCTTCTACTTTTTCCTTTAATATCTGGAATTGCACTGAAATTTTTATCTGGACGAATACGTCATCAGAAGTTTTGGTTTCGACAATAACATCCAGCTGTTGGATTCTCAGGCTAACCCTGCCCGCAACCCTATCTATAATGGGTATTTTAAAATTCAGACCAGATTGACGGATACTTGCAAATTTTCCAAATCTTTCTACAATTGCTGTAGTCTGTTGCTTCACAATAAAAAAACCCGTCAGCAATATGATTACTATGGGTATAAGGTAAATAAAACCCTGAAATCCTGTTTCCATTATGTTATATTTAAAAGATTATTAAGTCAGTGAAAATACTAATTATTATTCATTAAAGAGTAGGTTAAAAACAAATCTGTTTTCTTATTTAAACATCTTATATATCACCTTGTTCTATCAACAATACAATATCTTCAATTTTCTGATCATCGCCAGCATCATTGTATTGAGATTTTAAATTTAAGTGAAACAGTCTTGCAATACTCTGGAACACAAAAGCTGTAAAGCCATTCCTTAATTCTGTTACCAGCTCATAAGACGTTTTTCCCGTTTGCCTGTCAATTAACTTAATTAGAATCAAGCCTTGTGTCATGGTCATCTCTTTTAATTCATCCCCATAGGTATCCCATAGCTCTTTTTCCGCTTGTTTCATCACTTTCTTGCGTTGGCTCTTAATTTCTATGGTTCTGAGAGTATCCTCATATTTCCTTAATAAAGAAGCAGCCAGCCTCGAGTATGGATAAACTTTTTTCACATTTCTCACCAAGCGATTATACCTTATTGCCTGCCGCTTGCTTTTAAACGATCTTTTGTCTTTAATAATAATCTGTGGCAGATGTTGCATCAAAATGGTATCACCATCCAAAACTATAGCTGATATTGTAAAGCCATCAGCTGTCTGCGAAAAGCCATAAAAGTTTGTCAGCAACAAACAGGTTAAAAGTATATTTAATATTATCCTCATATATTATAGTCCGCAAATCCTATATGCTCTAAAATAAAGGCAAATGAGATAAGCCACATGCCATTGCTTAGAATTCTCAAGATAAATACTGCTAAATTCTGTAGTTTATTGTTCAGACAGCCTATTTTCTCTCCAAGAAGACCTTTTACCCATCACGCCATTTGAACTTTTTTTACCAGCTTTATGGTCTTTTAGCAATCTCGCAGCGATAAGCGATGCTATTGTTGCGCCATCAGGGCTTCCTTCATCAGCTAAGGCCTCTTTGGTAAAATGTTCCTTTATAAAATGGGTATCAAATTGACCAGATTTAAATAATTTATGTTTCAGCACAAAATTGCAAAAGGGAAGAGTGGTTTCTATCCCTATAATCACATATTCCTCAATTGCCTGCAACATTCTGGCAATGGCCTCTTTTCTATTAGCTCCATGAGCAACCAGCTTAGCGATCATAGGGTCATAATATATAGGAATCTCCATCCCTTCCTCATAACCGTCATCAACCCTTATCCCTGCACCTAAGGGTCGTTTATAAACAGACAATGTTCCTATGTCTGGCAAGAATCCATTATATGGGTCCTCAGCATAAACTCTTACTTCTATTGCATGGCCTTGGATCACAATATCTTTCTGACTAAAAGAAAGCCTATTACCTCTCGCTATATTAATTTGCTCTTTAACCAGGTCCTTGCCAGTGATACACTCAGTTACAGGATGTTCTACCTGCAGCCTGGTGTTCATTTCCAGGAAATAGTAAGCCCCACCATCATAAAGAAACTCTACAGTGCCAGCCCCTACATATTTGCAAGATTTTGCAACCTTAATCGCTGCTTCGCCCATTTCATTTCTCATTTTTTCACTTAGCACAGAAGATGGTGCCTCTTCTATTACTTTCTGATGTCTTCTCTGTATGGAACATTCTCTTTCAAAAAGATGCACTACATTGCCATGGGTATCAGCAAGTATCTGTATCTCTATATGCCTGGGTGAATTTACATAGCGCTCAATAAATATGGATCCATCTCCAAAAGCAGATTCTGCCTCGCTAACAGCCATCTTCATATTCTGGGAAAGGTCAGCCTCCTTTTCAACAATACGCATCCCCTTACCACCTCCACCAGCAGAGGCTTTGATCAGTACTGGGTATCCAATCTCTTTTGCCAACTTTTTTGCTAATTTAATATCAGTAATAGCTTCTGCGGATCCAGGTACCATAGGGATATCAAACTTTTTCACTGCTTTTTTTGCAGCCAGCTTACTTCCCATAATTTCTATAGCCCGGGGACCCGGACCTATAAAGGTCATTCCTGCTGCCTTAACCTTCTTGGAAAAACCAGCATTCTCAGATAAAAAACCATAACCAGGATGAATACCATCAACTTTTAAGGATTTGGCCACGCTAATGATTTTTGCCCCCTGAAGATAAGACTCTGATGATGGTGCTTCGCCGATACAGACTGCTTCATCCGCAAACCTAACGTGTGGTGAATTCCGGTCAGCGGTGGAATAAACAGCAACCGTTTTTATTCCCATTTCCTTAGCAGAACGCATAATGCGCAATGCTATCTCTCCCCTATTTGCAACAAGGATTTTCTTCATAGAAGGATGGTTTAAGCTAAAACCTCTTTCACCCTGTCTGCTGCATCTTGCAACAAGACCGCAGAAAGGACCTCAAGCCCTGACTCATCAATAATCTTTTTAGCCTCCTCAGCATTGGTTCCCTGAAGTCGCACAATAATCGGAATATTGATCTCTCCTATATTTTCATATGCTGCAACAACACCTTCTGCTACTTTATCACAACGAACAATACCTCCGAAAATATTGATCAAGATGGCTTTTACTTCTGGGTCTTTCATGATAATCCTGAAACCCTGCTCAACCCTTTCAGCATCAGCTGTTCCTCCAACATCCAGAAAGTTTGCTGGTTCTCCGCCCGATAATTTGATAATATCCATGGTTGCCATGGCTAAACCAGCCCCATTTACCATGCAACCCACATTGCCATCGAGCTTAACATAATTAAGCTCAAACTTGTCGGCCTCAACTTCAATAGGATCTTCCTCCGTTTCATCTCTCATCGTTATATAATCTTTATGACGAAAAAGAGCATTGTCATCTAAGGTTACCTTGGAATCTGCAGCAAAGACCTTGTCGTCGGATGTTTTAAATACGGGATTGATCTCAAATAATGACGCATCACATCCCTCATATGCCTTGTATAATTGTGAAACAAATTTGCACATCTCCTTAAAAGCATTTCCAGAAAGGCCAAGGTTAAAGGCAATCTTCCTGCATTGAAATCCTTGCAAGCCTACAGCAGGATCAATCTCTTCTTTAAAAATCTTCTCAGGAGTTGCTTCTGCTACTTCTTCGATTGACATACCCCCTTCAGGAGAGTACATGATGATATTTCGGCCGGTCTCACGATTCAGCAAAACACTCATATAATATTCTTCTATACTACTAGGGCCATCATAATAAATGCTTTGCTCAACAAGAATTTTGTTAACCTTCTTGCCTTCCGCACTTGTTTGTGGGGTTACGAGCATCATCCCCAAAATAGCATCCGCAAATGTGCCCACTTCTTCAATTGATTTAGCGATCTTTACGCCACCACCCTTGCCTCTACCACCGGCATGGATCTGTGCTTTTACGGCCCAGCTTTCTACACCGGTTGATGCCTGGATCTTCTTTGCTGCTTCTATCGCTTCTTCCTTTGTGACAGCTACCATGCTCTCCGGAACAGAAACTCCGTAATCTTTTAAAATAGATTTTCCTTGATACTCGTGTAAATTCATGTTATTTGTTTATCTAATTATAATGGAATGATAATAGACAAATTTATATCTTTTAAGGGTATTATCAAATCTTTTAAAACAATCCAAATCAGCCAAGTAACATATTGCGTATATTCGCCTCGGTTTTGAAATTAACACATGATCAAAGCAGGAAAAATACGCAAGTCATTTGGTTCATTAAAGGTATTGGATGGTGTTGACCTTCAGGTAGCAAAGGGTGAGATCGTATCTATCGTTGGTGCATCTGGTGCTGGAAAAACCACCCTCCTTCAGATTATAGGTACATTGGACAAGCCTGATTCAGGGTCCATTGCTCTCGATGGGACTGAAGTGCTTTCACTAAAGGGAAAAAAGCTGGCAAAATTCAGAAACAGTCAAATTGGTTTTGTGTTTCAGTTCCACCACTTATTGCCAGAATTCACAGCAATAGAGAATGTATGCATTCCCGCATTTATTGCCGGCAAGTCCAAATCAGAAGCAAGTGCCAAAGCAATGGAAATACTGGGGTTTTTAGGCCTTTCGCAAAGGCTTGGGCACAAGCCTAATGAGCTCTCGGGAGGCGAACAGCAAAGGGTTGCAGTAGCCAGGGCATTGATCAATGACCCAGCCGTAGTTTTTGCAGATGAACCATCAGGTAACCTGGATTCAGTTTCCTCAAAAGAGCTTCACAATTTGTTTTTTTCACTACGTGATAAATTTCAGCAAACCTTTTTGATTGCCACGCACAATGAAACGCTGGCAAACATGTCAGACAGGAAGCTGATAATCAAAGACGGTGTCATCTAAAATGACAAAGTTCTGGATTAAAATCAAACATTCTCCCCCAAAGAAATTGATATGTCCCTTGTAGAGACTGAAATATCTGCTTTTCTTATCGAAAAACATGACTTGTACAATAGACCTGAGTTTATTGTCAATGACCCAATTTCGGTACCTCATACTTTTAGCATAAAAGAAGATGTAGAAATAATCGGATTTTTAGTGGCCACTATAGCCTGGGGTCAGAGAAAAACTATTATTAATAATGGAAAAAAGCTGGCTAAAGCCATGGGCAATAATCCTTATGAATTTGTGATGGACTACCCAAACAATGAAGATTCCAAGGACCGCATTCGTGCATTCAAGCACCGAACCTTTAATGGAATTGATTGTGACTATTTCTTAAATAGTTTGAATAATATATATCTGAAATACAATGGATTACATGGTTTATTTAAAAAATTGGTTTATGAGTGCAATGGAGACATTGGCAAAACAATCTCAGGCTTCAAGCAAGTATTCTTTGAATTGGATCATCCCTTGCGAGTGAGAAAGCATGTTTCAGACCCCATGGCAGGTTCTGCGGCTAAGCGCTTGAACATGTTCTTGCGATGGATGGTACGCAATGATAATAGAGGAGTAGATTTTGGAATATGGAATGACATTGACCCAAAAGTCTTAATGATGCCCCTAGATGTGCACACCGGAACAGTAGGAAGGAAGCTTGGCTTATTGAATCGTAATCAAAATGATTGGAAAGCAGTTGCTGAATTAACCAATAAATTGAGAGGTTTTGATCCTTATGATCCAGTTAAATTTGATTTTGCGCTATTTGGTTTGGGTATAGAAGAAAAATTCTAATTTATTTGAAATAAAATTTCCTAAATGAATATTTCTTTACAGATCTTTATTACAAAGAGACTTATGCCATTATGATCTGGACAATTCAAAGACCGTAATTTCAGGGAGTATCCCTACCCTACCCATATACCCAATAAATCCCAGCCCCGGATTTACATAAAGATAATGGCCTCCATCCTCATAAAGGCCTTTCCATTGCTTATATACATATTGTACGGGACTCCATTTGATACCAGGTATATCTATACCAAACTGCATTCCATGCGTATGCCCTGAAAAAGTCACTGCAATATCTCGATTTTTTTTTACTACTTCTGCTTTCCAATGTGAGGGGTCATGAGATAGCAGCAGTTTATTGGGCAAATCTTCAACTCCAGCAAGGGCCATTGCCAGGTCACCATATTGGTGAAACCGCATCACTCCAGACCAATTTTCCACGCCAACAATAGGTAGAATAGCTCCATCCTTTTCAACAAGACGGTTCTCATTTAATAATAAATCCCAGCCCATCTCCTTGTGAATCGCTTTTAATCTTTTCATATTTTCAAGCCTGTCCTCTTCACTTTTCCATTTTGTATAGTGTCCATAGTCATGATTACCCAGTATTGAGAATTTCCCAAGTGGAGCACTTATTTTGCTTAAAACCTCAATAAACCCTTCTGCCTCTTCCGCCTTGTTATTTACCAGATCTCCAGTAAATAGAACGATGTCTGGTTTTTGCTTCATAACAATGTCAACTGCTTCCTCTAAGGGCTTTGTAGAAGTAAAGCTTCCAAGATGTAAATCCGAAATCTGGACAATCTTCAGTCCATTAAATGCTTCAGGCAATTCAGTCAGTGTCAATTTTCTTGAAATAACCTGGTAATTAAATGCTCCTCTTATCATGCCATATAAAAATGTAATAAAAGGAACAGAAGCAATTAAGATAGCCAGCTGACTTAAGAATTTTGACCTGGAAATTCCTTCGCCGCCTATATTGTTAACACCAACGGAGAGGAATCCGCTTATCCATTTGAACAGGCGAATGATATCATCTAATATAATAGGAAGGATCCCCAATAACTTACAAACAAGGATGATAAAGACAAAAGACAAGCCATATAGTCTAAGTCCTTTCCAGAATCCAGCATCAGGCAATGATCTAAATGAAAAGATAAAAGCAATGCATAATGCTGTGATCAACCAATAAAATAAATAGATGATCTTTTTTCTATCAGGAGATAAATCCTGAAAAAACACCTTAATAGATTGAAAAAAATAAAGATCAATAAGGATTAATATTCCAACAATGACTGCTACCCTAAACCACATAATCTGACTTGTTAAAATTCTTAATATGGAACAAAATTAATCATTCTCTGAAAGTCTAAGCAAAGAACAATAGAGAACTATCCAACCCATAAACTAGCAAAACCCATTTTGCTTATCTGGCAATTAATGATTATAATTGTATCCCTTTTCAATCTGAAATATTCCGGATCAATTATGATAAAAAATCTTTCAAAGGTGTTGATCATTATGGCCCTGCCATTGTTTTCATTGGCACAAAACAATGAAACGGCAAATAATGGCCAAATCGACAATATTAATGAGTTTGCGACGATCATGACCGTCCCTTTTACGATGCCCGATGGAATTAAGCTCTATACCGATATCTACCTGCCGGTGCTTTCAGACTGCCTTTCGTACTTCATATCTATTGACACAAACATCGCCAACCAAGATGTCCTTGACTCATTTACTGTTGAGCTTATTACCAAGGGCACCCAGATCATTATTTATGATTCCATTACACCGCCTGATACCTTATCCACTGATCCGCTAAAATTAAAATGGAATGATTATGATTCTGATTCTCTAATTCCAAACCCAAATCCATATCAGTTGCCGGTTGTTTTTACCCGTACTCCTTATGATAAAACAGGTGAAGACGCCATGGCGCTAATGACCCTGCTGGGATATGTGGGAGTAATGCAAGACATGCGTGGTAGGTATACTTCAGAAGGCGTTTATATGCCCATGTACAGCGACAGCTGGAGCAAGGACCCCTATCACCCTAACTGGGGCCACGTATTAGACAGGCAGACTCCCATTAACGACCCACCGGAACCTGGTAAAGCTGCCTCCAAGCATGGAAACCATCACGAAGATGGCTATAATAGCATCCGTTACATGACGGGAGCATACCAGTTTGACAGCAGTATGAGCTGGCTAAAAGATGAGCCTTCTATTTATGACATTGATTTAGATGGTGTTATGGATACAACATATGGAATTAACCGGTTGACCAGGGTTTATGACTATAACAGGGATGGCATTCCGGATACTTTTGCAATACCCACCCCCTGTATTGGGACCTTTGGTGCCTCAGCACTGGGAAACACGCAGTACCAGGCAGCTGCAGCACATAAAATTAATACCTCAATGGCAGGGTTAAAATGCTTGCTTCCCATTGTTGCCACCAACGAGCATTTCAAGTATACGGGTTACCAGAATGGTGTTTTTAGAGATCGTATTGTAACCGGTTGGGTAAAAGGACAAATATTTACTGGCGTGGATGACGATTCTGTAAATGTGATCAATTATTTCAAGGACCTCGACGTGGCATTGGGAAACCCGGGCGGAGTTCATAATTCAATGCATACTTCCTGGGATTATGGCAACAACAACAAATTTGATGCTGCCACAGAGGCGATAGATCACTTTACCATGTTCAGGCCCACTGATAATGATGTTGCCGGATACTATCCCAATGCTATTGGGCGAGCTGATATGGATGCAAGCAGGGCCATGGTTGATGAGAAAGGCGAAGGTGATGTAAATGGTACGCATAGCCGTTATGAAAACATGGACGTGCCTGCCTATCACTTGTTTGGCTGGTGGGACATCTTCGTAGACGGGCAAATTGAAACCAATAACCTGATGCGCAAGTATAGCTCACCAGAGAACAGGAAACTACAAAAAGTGGTCATCGGCCCCTGGGCACATCAAACTATTGGAAGTACTGAAACCGGTGATCAAACTTATCCAAACAATGTTCTTGAAGCCTTAGGGCTGGACCTTTCTGAAACGGATGGGGACACCTTACCACTAACAGACATTTTTGGTTCAGATATTGTAAGCTGGTACAGGCATAACCTTTCGTACACAAAAGGATTGGGTGAACCAAAGATCTTTATTCCTGAGAGCCAAACATTGCAACCAGGAAGTGGATGCCCAGACGGTGTGGAGACCTTGCGCATTCCTGCTGAAGATTACATTATTCTATTTGAAGACTTCATCAACTTCTTATCAGGATATTCTGCATTACCACCTATAAAGGTTGAGGTTACAATTTGTGGGGGTGTACCGTCCCTAATAGAGCTTGACATCCCTGCAAATCCTAATTCCCTGCTTCCCGGTCTTGCCAATACAGAAATCAAACCTCCAAAAGACAAAGATTTTTTCGATCCTGAAATATCGCCACCTTATCGTTTTTATGTTGTTGGTGATGGCCTGGATAATACCGTTGGTAACTATTGGTTTGAGTATGACACGTTTCCGCTGGTGGATTCTATAGCCTGGACCAAAAAATATCTACATCAGAACGGAGCCTTGAACGAAACACCCCCTGCCACTGATGAGGGCTTTAGTATTTACGTACATGATCCGGACGACCCTGTGCTGACCACTGGTGGTGCCAATATGATTGTTAGAACTCCGCAGGATGATAAAAACAGCCAGGGGCAAATGAACTTGGCAGACCCTTTATATGCGCCCTACTCTATGGATAGACAGGGAGTAATTTCCTTTGAAGGTGATCCAATACAAGATTCTTTGTGCATAATAGGGCATCCTGTTGCAACGCTTTATGCCAAATCCAGCCCTGGAGGAGAAACCTCAGGACCAACAGACACTGATTTTTTTGTCAGGATTTTGGATGTTTTTCCAGATGGTAAGGAGCTTTTTGTCGTGGAGGGCTGCGTCAATGCCAGGGCCAGAGACTATGCGAAAGCATTGGTGCATGGAGCAGATGGTACACGTGATTTTGTGAGCAAAGGCTTTCCATTAGACGAACCCAAAGATGGAATTCAGGATATTCCCTTCACCAATATCAATATCGGTGAGGTCTATGAATACAAGTTTAAAATGATGCCCATTGCCTATACATGGGGTGCTGGCCACAAAATTAAAATCCTGATAAGCAGCTCCAATTATACGCGATACCAGGTAAACCCTAACCTTCCGATTGAACCAGGGGCCTTCTTTAGAAGAAAACCAGGAGACGGACAGAAATATACCTTCCAGAACGTGGAGATGTCACCTCGAGTGGCGGTTCAGCGGATCGCCATTTCTCCACAGTATCCATCCAATATTGATCTGCCTGTTTATACCCAAGGTATTGTACAAAAAACGAAGGGCCCTATTCCCAATGAAATTAGTTTAAATGCCTTGGTTTATCCCAACCCAGCTAAAGAAAATGTTTCGGTTTTTATGAGCCAAACAGGAAGATACGTCCTAAACATGGTGAATATCATGGGGCAATTGGTTCAAAGCGTGTCTTTTACAAGTGAGTATAGCATCGACCTGAGAACTATGGATACCGGCTTATATCTATTGCAAATAGAAGACCAGAACACCGGTAAACAAGTAGTAAAAAAGCTGTCTGTAAAATAGTGTTTTTCATAAACTTTATTCAGCACAGACAAACAGGAATCTTGATTCAAAATCCATCATTTTTTACGATCTTTGGGCTTCTATTTATTTAAATCCAGATCAATGGAAATTATAAAGCATTCAAAATCTAAAATATGCAAGTGAGATATAAAGTGTCGGTTCTACATTCATGCATAGTCCTCGTGGGGATTATCTTCATGTTCAATATACCGCTTCAAGCTCAACCCAATAATAACGGGGCCCTGGACAATATAGAGGAGTTTACAACCAAATTCACCGTTCCCTTTACTATGCCAGATGGTGTCAAGCTAATGACGGATGTTTATCTGCCAATCATTCAGGACGAGCTGTCCTCGGCAGTTGATGATACCCTTGACCTCTTTGGCTATAAGTTTCCGGTGCAGGGGAACTTGACGATTTGGAAAAAAGGAACCCAGATTGTTATTTACGACACTTTAAATGGACAACCTCTTACCGGAGCTGACAGGTATCAACTCCCATTGATATTCACCCGTACTCCATATAATAAGCAAGGCAATGCCAACCTTCAGGCCATTTTCGGGTTAATAGGATTTGCTCAGGCTACGCAGGACTTGAGGGGTAGGTATAGCTCAGAAGGAGTTTATTTTCCCATGTACAGCGATGGGTGGAACAAAAATGCATACCACCCCGATTTTTCGTTTAATACGGATTTAACAAATTCAACTGACCCGAAAAATTCGAACCGTCATGAGGATGGATATAACAGTATTCAGTACATTGTCGATAGCCTTCGTGTTCCCAACAGCTTAAATCTACCCCATTCGGGAATGTTATTGTGCAATGGTAGTGTTGGTATGTTTGGGGCGTCAGCTCTCGGCAATACACAACTCCAGGCCGCAGCTGCACACCGCATAGACCCTAACGGCCCTGGACTAAAAGGAATTATGCCTATTGTAGCAACGCTGGAGCATTATGATGCTACAATATTTCCTAATGGTGTCTTTCGCGAGCGTATTGTAACGGGTTGGGTAAAGGGGCAGCTTACCGACCTTGATGACCCAGAGGACCTTGCATTGCTCAACCCTCCTGTTTTTGACATAGACATGCATGATACCGTGCACACTGCCCTGGACTATAACTTGGCTCATAAGTTTGAAGTGGGCGAAAGATCTATAGACAATGTCTGTTGTGAAGTGAACAATGGTCTAAGCCCCTACTCGCCAGTTTCCATAGCAAGGATGGATATGGACGGAAGCAGAGCACTTGTAGATGCCAATGGAGAATCTGTTGCTGGAGACGGAATTACCCCTTTGACTGGATTAACGAACAGCAGGTATAACAATATGCAAGTATCGTGCTATCATCTTACGGGATGGTGGGATATATATCCTGAAGGCCAGATACAGACCTTTTTGAATCAGCGAGCTGCATTGAGCTCGGACTCACTTTTAAATATGCAAAAGATCGTAATTGGACCATGGGCGCATGAAACCATTGGCACTCGTAAAACGGGTGACAGATGGTTTCCAAAAAATGTTTTGGACGTTACCCGGCTTCAGGCTGATGAAGACGTGGAATTTGAAAAACTGAGCCTTAATGATATATTTAAATCTGAAATTTTTGGATGGTATAGATATACACTAAATCGAAATAACTGGAAAACTACAAGCGACCCTAAATTCATCATTCCTGAGAGCAGCGAATATCAAGACCTGGGAAGCATGTATGTACGTATGCCTTCAAAGGATTACGTCCTCAATTTTGAAGAGCTTTTCAATTACTTGAATGGCACCACAGGATTAGGTAATATGGATGTGGAATTCGTTTTCCAACCTCCGTATGACAGCCTGTTCGACACGGTGAATATTACGTTAGCAGATGGGATTGTGCCGGCAACAGGCAATTCTGTATTGGACCAGCTAGACACCACCAAAGTCACTGGAGTGATTTCTCCGGATTTCTACAGCGAAATCCCAGCTGTTCGATTCTGGGTGGTGGGAAATGACAGTGCAGACAGAGCGAGTTCTGGAGTAAATGCAGGAGATTACTGGTTCGGCACCAACACCTTTCCTTTAGATAGCGGTGTCAAAACAACAAAGATGTACCTGCACAAAAATGGCAGTCTGAACTTTATGCAGCCTTCAATTGATGAGGGAAATGAAATATACCAACATGATCCGGATGATCCTGTAGTAACTTGCGGTGGAGGAAATATGATAGTTACCGTTCCGGATGGTTCCCGGGATAGCCAGGGGCCTATGGATCTAACTAATCCTGAGTGGAAGCATCTAACAATGAACCACAAAGGAGTGATACAGTACGAATCGAATGAGATCACACAAGCCAACGGCTATTCTGGTGACTCGCTGTGTATTATTGGATATCCGGTGGCTACTATACAGGCGCAAACATCACATGGAAGTGCATTTAACGGACCAACCAATACAGAATTCTATGTACGCATTCTTGACGTATACCCAGATGGACGTGAATATTTTGTAACCGAAGGCGGTGTGAATGCCAGGGCCAGGGAATATGCTCGTTCAATAGCTGAAGGCAATAAGAATATCAACGCCCCTTTTTCCAATATAGAAATAGGCAAGTGGTACGAGTATAAATTCCAGCTGATGCCAATTGCCCATACATTTGCGAAAGGGCACAAGATCAAGATTCTGATAAGCAGCAGTAACCATCCCCGGTATCAATCGTGCCCAAATATCCCTATAGAAGATGGGGAGTTCTTCCGTAGGTATCCCAATGATGGTCGAAAATACACCTACAATGGACAAGAATTCGCACCCAGGGTAGCTATTCAGAGAATTAATTTCTCGAGTGCGTTTGGTGCAAATTCTACCAACATTGAGTTACCGGTATATGACGGGGTAAGCACCGTTGCGATTCCAAAAACGAAAACTCAGATAAAGCCTCTTGTATACCCGAATCCGAACAATGGTAATTTCTTAGTCGTTATGAATCGGCTATCAAAATATGAGATGCGATTGTTCACTGTCTTAGGGCAACAAGTGATGACCGAGGACTTTTCAGATCGTTTAGTGGTTGATATTAGCGGCATTACACCTGGAATCTACTTTATGGAAGTAATTGATGAGACCAGCAGAGAGAGGGCCATTAGTAAGATCATTGTACAGGATGATTAATTAACTATCCCAATTACCGAATGCCCAACAATACATTCATGAAAAAGACAATCACAGCATTTATAATCCTCATCACCTCACTAACCTGCTCCGTCTCCGCTCAGTCTCAGACCATTTCTGGATTGATCACCGATAAAAACACCAGTGAGCCTCAGGCCTTTGTGAATATTATTATCAAGGGCACTACGATTGGAACCACAACAGGAATTGATGGGAAATTCACATTGGAGGTAGATTTTGGGGAAAAGGAGTCAATTACACTTCAAGCATCTTTTGTCGGATACGGTGTCCAGGAAATTACTGTGCTGCCAACCATGAAAACAGTGGACTTTAGTATGGAATCAACCGCCATAATCGGTCAGGAGGTAGTAGTTTCGGCTTCGCGAGTAAGCGAATCTATTATGGAAGCTCCTGCTGATATCCAGAAAATCAACGCAAAAGAAATACAGAGTGCTTCTTCAGGAGATTATTATCAGAGTCTTGGAAATCTGAAGGGAATAGATATCGTAACGTCCAGCCTCGGGTTCAAAACGGTCAACATGCGTGGATTCAATACCACCTCCCCGTTTAGGTCCGTACAGTTTATTGATGGTATGGACAATGCTGCTCCGGGGCTCAATTTTCCAATTGGAAATTTGGTAGGTGCCTCGGAACTTGATATAGAGAGTATTGAGATCATTTCCGGCGCCGCATCTGCCCTATATGGTGCCAACGCCTTTCAGGGAGTGGTAAATATGACCACTAAAGACCCATTTAAATATCAGGGACTTGATGTGATGGTAAAAGGGGGTACACAAAACTACCTAAATGGAGATTTGAGATATGCGAAGGTATTGGGAGAAAAAAAGAAATTAGCCGTGAAGGTAACTGCAAGCTATTTGAGTGCAAACGACTGGGTGGCCAGTGACTCAACTGCTAACCTTTATGGGGACATTGAGACTGAGCTCGATCTCACAAAAATTGTTATTGAAAAGCAGTATGATCAGACCGAAAGTGAAGAGGACCTTGCAGATTTTGCCGCGCTCAATACCTATCTGGGATTCTACCCAGCGGGATATCCAGGAAAGCTTGATGTCGAGGCGCCTGGATATATGGAAGCGGAGCTCGTCGATCCGAAGGTGCAAAATTTAAAGACCGGATTGGGTGTGTATTACAATTTCACAGACAGTTTAAAGATACATTACTTGTTTAGATACGGAATGGGAAATACCATTTACCAGGGTACTAACCGCTATAGCTTGAACAACTTTAGCGTAATTCAAAATAAAGTGGAACTATCCGGAAAGAACTGGTTCGTAAAGGGCTATACGACCAATGAGAATACAGGCAAAAGCTACGACCTGGTTTTTACAGCCATCAATATCTCCAAGGAGGGCATTGCCGACTATGCATCCGACTATCTAGAGCAGTATTTCAACACTATGGAAATCCTGACGAACGACTTTGATCTCGAAGCTGAAAAATGGATGGCGGACAGTTCTCATAAAGCTGCAATCATAGCTGCACAAAACTCATGGATCGGTTCAGACTCAGAGAAGTTTGATTCACTATATGCGGCCATAATAGACAATCCCGATCTGCAGGAAGGATCGAAATTCCTTGACAAATCTTCATTACAGCATGTGGAAGGACAATACAACTTTAATTGGAAGGCAATAGATTTAATAGCCGGAGCATCATTCAGAAGGTACAACCCCCAATCATACGGTACCATATTCAGTGATACATTGGTGAACCCTGGAGATACATTGACCAATGGGAGAAATGATCCCAAAGCCGAATATGTGGACATCTCTTCTTACGAATATGGAGCTTATGCGCAAGCCACGAAAAAAATACTAAACGATAAGTTGAAGCTCATGGGATCTATGAGGGTAGATAAAAACAAGAATTACTCCGTCCAGTATTCGCCACGGGCTTCCGTAGGATATTCCTGGAAAGATCACAACTTCAGGATTTCCGCACAACAGGCATTCCGTGCTCCTACCCTAGTGAATCAATACATATTTCTTGATTTAGGTGTGATAAAATTACTTGGAACGCTAGATGGGGTGAATAACCTTTATACCAAGGATTCAGGTGATGAATTTCTGGCGTGGACAGATTCCACTGATGTCAATGGAAACTTTGTCGGCAAGATAGACCCAAGCATTTTGGAACCCCTATCACTAGATCCGGTTGAACCTGAGCAAGTAAAAAGCCTTGAAATTGGATACAGGGGGATCATTTTCAAAGGATTTTATGCAGATGTGAGTGCATATTACAATGTTTACACAAATTTTATTGGGAGAATAAGGGTATATGGACTACTGAATGACTCAGCTGTAGCAGGCGAGCTATCAGGGGTGAATGCCATGCTTGGACATAGTGCCGCTACTGAGACATATGAAATAGTTCAATATTACGGCAACGCCAAGACTCCGGTAAAAACATATGGAACTGCAGTTGGTTTGGTATATTACGTTAAGAGGAATTACAAATTAAAGCTCAATTATACATTTTCGAAGATCGACACATCAGGTTTGGATGATGATCTTATCCCAGGTTTTAATACCCCAAAGCACAAGATCAATGTAGGATTAGAAGGAAAAGAGGTTTGGAAACAACTAGGGTTCGGCATCAATTACAAGTGGACCGATAGCTTCTTCTGGCAAAGTTCATTTGGGGACGGGAATGTTCCATCATACAAATCCGTGGACCTGCAGCTCAACTATGAGTTGAATAAATACAACAGTATCGCGAGAATCGGAGTAGCAAATTTACTGGGACAGGACCGCATCGAGGCTTATGGCGCACCAACAATAGGAAGATTTATTTATGCTTCCATGACCTATAAAATAAGATAGGATTTAGTATGCCCAACAGTACTCTATACCGATTACAGATCAATACCCCCCTGCAGCGTGCAACTCTGTATGGTTTGGTCAAGCAGTTACTGCAGATGATCTTTCAAAAATATGTTCAATGCAACATTTCATAATTTGTAACATGAAAACAACAACACCCTTTCTTCTCCACTTTACAATATGCATTATCTTATGCATTTCTTCTATTGACTCATTTTGCCAAAATCTTAATGGGCAATTTGACGACATAACTGAGCTTTCTACCAAGTACACCATTCCTTTTGTAATGCCTGATGGCGTAAAGCTAATGACTGACATTTTTCTCCCCATACCACAAGATTGCCTGATTACCACTATAACTATTCCAGATTTTGGATCTGGCGAGTTTACAAAAGACTTAATATTAATTTCAAAGGGCAAACAGCTGGTGATCTATGATTCGATAAATGGTGGATTAAATCCAAACCCTTACAAGTTACCTATCATCTTTGTAAGGACGCCATACAATAAAGAAGGTGCAGATGCCGCCGGAGTAGTTTCGCTCTTTGGATATGCATTCAGCTATCAAGATCAGCGAGGGCGCTACTCATCAGAAGGAGTTTACATGCCATTATATAGCGATGGATGGAGCAAAGAGCCTTATCACAGCAATGTTAAACATGTCCTGGACCTTACAGATCTTTCTGATCCCTTGAACGGAAACAAGCATGAAGATGGGTATAACAGTATCAAATATCTTTTGGACAGTGTGAAAAGGGAGTATGATTTGAATAATGATGGTACTGTTGACACTGTAGATAACATGACTTATGATATTATTGGATTATTTGGGGCATCTGCCTTGGGGTACAATCAATTTCAGGCTGTTGCTGCACACAAACCTGACTCTTTGCGTGGAGCAGTAAAATCTATAACACCTATAGTTGCACCTGCAGAATTTTTTAAAAGTACAGGGTTCCAAAATGGAATACTAAGAGACAGACTTGTAACTGGATGGATAAAGGGGCAGATATTTACCGGAATTGACGATGATTCTATCAGCTTTGATAACGATATACAGAATGCCCTTCACACCTCTTTTGACTATGGATTGCCTAACAAATTTGATGCGGCCAACAAAGCGATAGACCATTTTGTGTCAGTAAGGTATGAAAAGGACAATGGCTCTTTGGATGTTGCTGGCTATTATCCCAACTCCAGGGGAAGAGCAGATATGGATGTTAGCCGTGCTCCTGTTGATATCAATGGTGAAGGAGCTGCCAATGGAGCCTATTCCCGATATACTAATATGGAAGTACCTGCCTATAATATCACGGGATGGTGGGATATCTTTATCGATGGGCAAATCGAGTCCTGGGCCTATATGCGTAAATATCTCAACGATTCTTTGGGTAACAGGGACCTGCAAAAAATTGTTATTGGCCCTTGGGCTCACCAGACTATAGCCTCACGTACTACTGGAGACATGACTTATCCTAGCAATGTGATGGATATTATAGGAAATATTGAATTTTCTGAAGACAGTGTTCCCTTATCAGATATTCTTAAATCTGAGATACTCAGCTGGTTCAGGTATACTCTAAACAATGTTCCTAACCTTGACTTAGGCAGGCCAAAGTTCATCCTGCATGAAAGCCAGGATTGGCAAAGTCTAAGTACATCTACTTTCGTAGATCTTGATATCAGGATTCCAGCATCAAATTATCTCATTTCATTTGAAAAAATGCTGGATTTCATGAATGGTGTGGGACCATTAGAGAACCTTACCTATGAAATAAGAATTACTCCTATAACAGGTGGCGAAACTTATATACCAGGCACATTGACTATACCTGCATTAGGGACTCCATTAATCGATGGATTAGATGGTCAAGCCATTCAGCCTATTCCAAACCTTGATTTCAAGAACGATATTCCTAACGTGCGCTTTTATGTTGTAGGGCCCAACAATGATGGAATTGCTGAGAATGATAGTGTTGGTAACTATTGGTTCAGTGCCGATACTTTTCCACTGATCAATAATATTGCCTGGACAAAAAAGTACCTGCATCAAAATGGGACGCTGAACAAAACGGTTCCCAGCAGTGACGAGGGGTTCAAGATTTATGTACATGACCCTGACGATCCTATACGAAGCATTGGAGGCGCCAACATGATCGTGAAAGATCCCCAGGGCGACAGAGATAGCCAGGGACAAATGGACCTGACCAACCCCTTCTATGCACCCCATTCTTTAAACAGGCCCGGCGTGATCTCATTTACAGGTGAAACAATACAAGATTCACTATGTGTGATTGGTTTTCCAGTTGCTACGCTCTATGCCAAGACCAGCCCCGGCGGTGTTACCAGTGGCCCTACAGATACTGACTTTTTTGTCAGGATCCTGGATGTATACCCTGACGGAAAAGAGTATTTTGTTGTGGAGGGCTGTGTCAATGCCAGGGCCAGGGATTATGCCAGGGCACTTGTTAAAGGCAGAGACGGCACACACAATTACAGAAACAAAAGCTTTCCCAGCGATGAGCCTAAGGATTCAATTGACCATGTACCCTTTTCCAATATAGAAATTGGCCAGATCTACGAATACCAATTTAAGATGCTGCCCATCGCTTATACCTGGGGCAAGGGACATAAAATGAAGGTGTTGATCAGCAGCAGTAATTATAACCGGTACCAGGTAAATCCCAACCTGCCCATAGAAGATGGGGAGTTCTTTAGAAGAAAACCGGGGGATGGCCAGCAATACACTTATAATGGCATTAGTATGGCTCCCAGGGTAGCTGTACAGCGTATCGCCTTTTCACAGGATTATCCTAGCAATATTGACCTGCCAATTTACGACACTAGTGTAGTTACAAGTACAGAAGAGGTAATACAATGGGCTTCAAGAATTGAGGCTATAGTCTTTCCCAATCCTGCCAATGAGCAGGTGTCAATATACATGACTAAGGTTGGAAAGTACCACCTGAAAATGACAAATATTACTGGCCAAATTATCTATGAAGGTACTTTTACAGAACAAATTACCCTCCCCGTTTCTGATCTGAGCAGCGGCTTGTACTTTTTCAAGATCAGAGACTCCAAAAGTAAAGAGCTGATTGTAAAGAGGATCTCCATTCTTTAGTTACTGTAATTTTTTTAAAAAAGAGACCAGAAAAACAAAGAAGAATGAGCTTGTTTGATATTGCCATACTTACAGAATCCAGGTACATTAACCCTTCTAAAACTGATTGGTACATAGAAAATGTTTTGAAAGAAGATGGTTTGGTGCAAAGTGCTTTAGAAGAAATTGGGCTAAAAGTGACGAGGGTAGATTGGGCTGATCCTAATTTTGATTTCTCTAGCACCAGAAGTGCAATTTTCAGGACAACCTGGGATTATTTTCATCGATTTGAGGAATTCTCTAAATGGTTGGATATAGCCGTAACGAAAACCAAGCTTATAAATCCATTGGAAACCATCAGATGGAATATAGACAAGCACTACCTTAATGACCTAAAAGAAAGAGGGGTCAATGTACCCCCAACGGTTTTTATTGAAGCTGGAGAAAAGGTAACACTGGCATCCTTGCACCATGATCATCAGCTTAACGAAACGGTACTCAAACCGGCGATCTCAGGAGCAGGAAGGCATACCTATAAGCTAAACCAAAAGACGACCGCTAAGCATGAAGAAATTTTTCAAAACTTATTAAAGAACGAGTCCATGTTGCTGCAAGCGTTTCAGAGTAATGTATTAAGTAAAGGTGAGGTGGCCTATATGGTTTTTGGCGGAAAATTCACGCATGCAATATTGAAAAAAGCTAAAAGGGGAGATTTCAGGGTACAAGATGACTTTGGCGGCTCCGTTGAATTGTACCAGCCATCATCAGAAGAAATCGCTTTTGCAGAAAATGCTGTAAGCAAATGCAGGCCTATGCCAGTTTATGCAAGAGTAGATGTTATCTATGACAATAACAACCAGCTCTCAGTAACAGAGATGGAGCTGATAGAGCCTGAACTGTGGTTTCGTTATTGTCCGGAAGCTGCAGATGTATTAGCTGCTTCTGTGGCAGATTCTTTGTTCAACTAAATTTATGAAATAATCAGAATGAAATTCTTAGTTTTAGAATTCATCAAACTTAAATGTCCAGGACGCATAGAATAAGCGACCAATGAACGGAGAACCATAGGCTTCAAGATGCTGGTTCTCCAATAAATTTGAAGCTCCAATACGCAGTGTAGAAGAGAGGTCTTTAAAATGATAGTTGACCTGAGCATCCAGAACAGAATAGGATGGAACATTGCCATCCCCAAATGAGCTTTCCCAACGGAACCCTTCGACCCATTTATAATTAAAGGAACAGCCAAGCTCTTTCCATACCCTGGTACCTACCAGACCAATATTAAATTTATGCTTGGGTGTATTAAACCCAGGAAGAATGGGGTCGGTTAATCCTGCTGTATCCATAAGAGAATAAGTATAATTAGCTTTTGCCATGATTCTGCCAAAGTAATACGCCAAGCCAATGCCACCCCCATAAGTTGTAACCTCTTCTTTAGCATTCACTGGGATCTGGTAGGGTTGGTAGGCCTTGGTCAATATAGCATCCATTCCGCTTTCCTCACCTGCAACCCCATTGCCATCAGGCCTTACTACCCTGATATCGCCAATAAAACTCGCATATTGACTATAGTAAACGTTCAAATCGACGTAAAGACCAGAAAAGAGGATACCCTTATAGCCAGCTTCAATTGTCTTCACTTGCTCGGGTTTGATCGGAGCCAGGGTAATGGTATCCAAGAGCCCCGGTTTTACTTCACCAATGTAATTATTATTGGAACCAACGGAATCATACATAGCTGTAAAATCCTTAACAGACTCAAGTGTATAGAAAACAACAGGATTCCCATCCTGAGACAAATTACCGGAACCATTAAGATTACCAGTCAAAATTATTGGTCCCAGATCTATCAAAAGAAATTGATTTTGTAAGGTCGGGCTTCTAAATGCAGATTGTGCCGCCAGCCTGAAATGATGGTCCTTGTGTTTATATACACCCGAGATCCGTGGAGACATTTGCAAATCGTAGTTCTTGCTCTTATCTGCCCTGAACGATGCGGATAACTTTAGCTTATTATTCATAATTCTCTTTGTCGCCTGGGCATAGGCCCCATATTCATAAGACGCAATATCTACAAAGTCTGCATCAAAATCATTTTGACCATTCGCCAAAGTATCACCGGGGTTTATTAGTGTATCCTCGAATATTGTACCGTAAGAGTTTGGATCATATCTTCTAAACGAAGCACCGGTAATTACATCGGCAAAATCAAAATCAAAATTATATTGGCCCTCAAAGTGCTGAAGTGCTGAAGCATCGACAAACTTTGAGCCATTTTGAAGGTCTGGATTGGTAATTACCGCCTGATAGGCCGAGTCAAACTTTGAAGTTCCTGTCTGGTACCACATCTTTTCGGCCTGAGTTAGTGCGTAGCGATGAGCACTATCTACCATCCATGGTTTTGCTTCATCATCAAATCCTTGTGTCATGATCTTCAACCCTGCAGTGCTGTCGAGGTAGGCAGATAAATATTCACCTACATAATCAGTAATAGCCCCTTTTGACATATTAATCCCGGTAAACTTTATGTCATAGGAATCACCTGCATTCTCAATGGTCGTATAAGCCTTAAGCGTGAACTGCTTTCCTGAAAGCTCCAGCTTATGCTGGTGGAATCTTATATTGTTAATACTATATCTGTTGGTTCCCTGATAAATGGCAGTACCGGTACCATATTTATAGTCATAGGATGCCTTTAAGCTATCGTTTAATTTATAAGCCAGACTAGCACCAAGTTTGGTGCTTCTTGTAGCATAATCAGCAAGCTCACTTTCCATATATCCCGGAGCTTGAATGTCTATTTTTCCAGGAGCAGCTCCAGGGCTCACCAATCCCAGATAATTATTGAGCGCTATAAAATCATCTCTTTCTTTTTGGGTCAGGCTCATATCATATTGTCCTTGGGAGATGATGCTGCTAAGGTCAATATCTTCAACCAGAATATCTCCATAACGATTCGCAATTGAATCAGAGGCTTCCCAATCCTCGGCCTGAAAATGAGAGAAGGTAAGCTTTAGTGCAAGCTTCTTCTTCTTATCAAGTGTATTGGCATAACGAAAATTGCCCTCTAGGAGGTTATTCCCACCACCCTTGACCATAGCACTAAGTCCTGTTTTTTCAAAAGGATCCTGTGTGGTCATGCTGATCACCCCCTGCATAGCATTGGGCCCATATAATGCAGAGGCTGCACCGGAAATAAGCTCTACATTGTCAAGATCCAGTGCACTGGCTCCGAGTAAGTTTCCTACAGGAAAATTCAATCCAGGAGCCTGATTATCCATCCCATCAATAAACTGGACTGACCGGATCGGAGAGGTGGTATTAAAACCCCTGGTATTGATCACCTTGAACCCCATACTGGCAGAGGTAACGTCAACCCCTTTTAAACTTCCCAGGTCCTGGTAAAAGTCGCCAGAAGCAGCCTCCTGGATCTGTTTAGTATTCATCTTTTGAACAGAGATCGCCGATTCCATGATGGTTTCAGAAACTCGTGATGCAGATACGACAACTTCTTGTCCTGCAAAAGCTGTCATCTCCATATTAATATTTAAGGGGTTATTAGCATCTTTAACCGTAATCTCTTGTTTGCCATAACCAATAAAGGAAATCTGGAGCTTAACAGGAAGAGAGTCTACTTCAATGGTAAAGTTACCATCCAGATCGGTGGTTGTGCCAATGGTGGTACCTTTAATTACCACATTTGATCCGATCATGGTCTCCTTGGTAGTTTTGTCTTTTATAGTCCCTGATATTTTAATTTGAGCATACAGGCTATTAACACATAGCGAAAATGCAAAACAAACAAGGGTGATAATTTGGAAAATATTCATATAATCTTGTGGTTATTGGCTTTCATGTAGATTTCAGCAAATCTATAAAAAAATGGGGTATTTCTTTATCCCTCTGCCTTATCAAAAGCATACTGAATAATGTTGGCCCCCATTCTTAATGCTTTTTGCCTGGTCTCATCAGAATCCTTGTGTATTTCCCAATCTTCCCAGCCATCGCCCAAATCTGATTCATAAGAATAAAAGCAGACTAGCCGGCCTTTGTAAATAAGGCCAAAGCCCTGTGGGGGTTTTTTGTCATGTTCATGAATTTTGGGTAAGCCCTTATCAAAGTCAAAATGTTGGTGATATATGGGGTGCGAAAATGGGAGCTCGACAAAATCCAATTCAGGAAATACCAGCTTCATCTGTGGCCTAATAAACTTATCCAGGCCATAATTGTCGTCAATGTGCAAAAACCCACCTGCTTCAAGGTATTTTCGAAGATTTTCTGCCTCATCAAAAGAAAAGACCACGTTCCCATGGCCAGTTAAATGAACAAAAGGATAATTAAATAACTCAGAGCTGCCAACCTCAACAATAGCTTGTTCTTTATTAATATTGGTATTCAAGTTCTTATTACAAAAGGCGATAAGGTTAGGAAGAGAGGTCTCCAGATTTGCATACCAATCCCCTCCCCCATTATATTGAAGCAACGCAAGCTGGTAAGTATGCTTTTGAGCAAATGCGGATAGCGTAAAGAAAAAGACAATGAAAAATACAGCTCTCATTATTTCAGCAAATTTAGTCGCAATAAAATTAAGTGAAATATCCCAATCTATTGATTAATCAGGGAAATCGTATGACATGCAACAATTCCAGCCGTTTCAGTTCTCAGTCTGGACTTGCCTAGGTTCACCCTTGCAACCCCTAGGGAAAGAGCCAGATCCATCTCTGTTTTATCAAAATCTCCTTCCGGCCCTATAAGTATTGTGGCATCTTCACCCCTTTGATAAATGCTGCTGAGCTCCTGGTTTTCTTCATGGAAGGCTGCTATAAACATGTCAGAATCATTTGTTCCTGAATTCACAATAAAATCATTGAAACACATAGGCTCATTCAGTTTAGGCAAATACGCTTGGCAGGATTGTTTAAGAGCGCCAATGAGTACTTTGTTTAAGCGTGCAGATTGGATCTTTCTTCTTTCTGAATGCTTGGAATAGATGGGCGTAATCTGGTCAATGCCAATTTCGGTTGCTTTTTCCAAAAACCACTCAAAACGACTATTGTTTTTAGTTGGGGCGATTGCAATATGAATACGGTATTCTTTTTGAGGATGGTGCTTAACAGCAATGGACTCAAGTTCACAACCCTTCTTATCTATGAATTTGATTATACATTGATAAACACTACCCTTTCCATCATTCAGGTAAACAGTATCACCAATACCATATCTTAGTACCTTAGTGATGTGCTTGGATTCCTCCTGGTTTAATAAAATTTTTTTCTTAGGAATGTCGGCAAGATAAAACCAATACATACTTGGGTTTGGAAGTGGAGACTATACTTTTTGTGGAATTTTATTTCTTGGTGCTGCTGACATTATTTCATCATTGGCAAAGTCTTCAAATTTTTGGAAGTTAGCAACAAAAGACTCCGCAAGTTCAAGTGCTTTTATATCATATGCTTCCTTATCCTTCCAGGTATTTCTTGGATCCAAGATGTCTATAGGTATATCCGGGCAAGAATCTGGTATTGCCAAACCAAAGATATTATCTTGAGAATATCTGATATTATCAAGCTGTCCTGTAAGGGCTGCTGTGATCATTGCTCGTGTATATTTGAGATTAATGCGCTCACCTACTCCATAAGAACCACCAGACCAACCAGTATTGATAAACCATACTTTAACTTTATCTTTTTTAATCTTTTCACCTAACATTTCCGCATATTTTGTTGGATGCAAGGGTAAAAAAGGAGCCCCAAAACATGCCGAAAAAGTTGTCTGAGGTTCAGTTATTCCCTCCTCAGTTCCAGCAACTTTCGCCGTGTAGCCAGAAATAAAATGATACATTGCCTGGCCTGGAGTTAACCTGGATAATGGCGGCAGTACCCCAAATGCGTCGCAGGTTAAAAAGAAGATGTTTTGTGGTTTGGGCCCAATGGATGGGTTTGCAGCATTTTTAATATGGTAAATGGGGTAAGACACCCGGGTATTTTCTGTTTTTGTGACATTGGCATAATCAACCGTTCTCGTTCCATTTATAAACCCAATATTCTCAAGCAATGCACCCTCTTTGATTGCAGCAAAGATTTGCGGTTCTTTTTCAACAGTCAGGTCAATACATTTAGCATAACAGCCCCCTTCAAAATTAAAAACGGTATTTTCTGCCCATCCATGTTCATCATCACCAATGAGTTTCCTCTTTGGATCTGCGGAAAGGGTTGTTTTTCCTGTTCCGGATAATCCAAAAAATATTGCAGTATCATCGTTTTCACCAATATTTGCCGAGCAATGCATTGACAACACGTCCCTTTCATGAGGTAGGATAAAATTAAGAATGGAGAATACGCCTTTTTTGATTTCTCCTGTATAACCTGTGCCACCAATAAGAATCTGCTTTTTACTAAAATTAATAATCGCAAAATTGCCCTGCCTGGTTCCATCTTCTTCAGGATTTGCCTGGAAACCTGATGCGGCAATAATCGTCCATTCAGGATCAAAGTTTAATATTTCCTCATCTTCTAATCTGAGAAACATATTATAAGCGAATATATTTTGCCAGGGAAGTTCAGTAATAACCCTTAGCTTTACCTTATAGTTTGGATTTGCACAGACAAAAGCATCTCTTACAAAAACATCTCTGCCCTCAAAATATCCTGTAATTTTTTTGTAAAGGATGTCATATTTGCTTGCATCAAACTTGATATTAATATCGCCCCACCAAACAGTATCATTGGTTTTTTCATCAACAACAATAAACCTGTCCTTTGGAGATCTTCCAGTAAATTTCCCAGTATTAATAGCCAAAGAGCCTGTATCAGTGATTACCCCTTCACCCATTTGGATTGACATATTTGTTAATTCCTCAGGGCTAAGATTCCAATATTCATGGTTTATATTACTGATCCCAATATCAGATAAATCTGTATTATCTGCTTTTATACCAGTTTTATTCATCAGTTTTTTAATTCTATTTGTATAGATTAAACTTTAACCGGGCGGTAGGTCCGCTCTAAATAATGACGCAAAGTTAAGGGAAAATGTATTTATTTAAACAAAAATAATTGTTTGATTTTTAAACAGAATTCTTATAAATATAATCAATTTACAGGGTAAGAAATTCGCAATTTTCAAGTCCAAAGCAAAATTGTTGATAACTTTCAAAGCAAAATTAAGCACTAAGACTGTCGCCAATTTATGATAACTGCAATAACCAAAAGGAGCCAGCCAATTATAAAAGTCAAGCCTCCTATTGGTGTTATTGGTCCCAACATGGATAATTTTTCCATATTGAGCAGTGATTTAAGGGATAAAAGATAAAGAGACCCTGAGAAGACTATAATTCCTATAACGAAAGAATAGCCACTCCATTCAATAACTTTTGAAGGAAATCGATCCAATAGCAATACAACTATTAACAATGCAAGGGTATGGTACATTTGGTATTTTACCCCTGTTTCAAAAGAATGCAGTTCCCAATAATTGAGCTTGTCTTTGAGCCAATGTGCACCTATCGCTCCCAGTAGAATTGAGATTGATCCAGATAAACCTGCTAAAACCAATAAAACCTTTTGCACAATACTAAGTGGATTCATATTAAGTTTATATTTTTGCCCCCTGTTATCAAAATCATAGCGAAACAACTATGGACAAAGCTATTCAATTTATATGAAAAAAATATTCGTTATAGGTGCTGGAAGATCTGCTCCAACATTGATCAAGTATTTACTTGACCAGTCAGCAGAGAATGATTGGAAAGTAACCGTAGGAGATGTTTCTGAGGAGTTGGCAATAAAACGAGTTGGCAGGCATGAGAATGGCAAAGCAATCGCTTTTGACGTTTTAGATGAGAAACAACGCAAGGTAGAAATAAGTTCTGCTGATGTGGTGGTATCCATGCTTCCGCCCTCAATGCATATCGATGTAGCTAAAGACTGTATATCTCTTAAAAAGCATATGACAACTGCCTCATATGTATCGAAGGAGATGAAAGAACTTGATCCTGCTGCAAAAAAAGCCGGAGTTGTTCTCTTAAATGAAATCGGAGTTGATCCCGGACTAGATCATTTATCATCCATGGAGATCATTGATGCTATTAAAGCAAAAGGAGGAAAGCTTCAATCTTTTGAATCTTTCACGGGTGGCTTGATTGCACCTGAAAGTGACAATAACCCCTGGAATTACAAATTCACCTGGAATCCCAGAAATGTAGTCCTTGCTGGCCAAGGTGTAGTAAAATTTATTCAGGAAGGAAAATACAAGTATATTCCTTATCACAAAGTTTTTAGCAGAATTGAAAAGTTAACGATTCCTGAATACGGCACTTTTGAGGGATACGCTAACCGAGATTCATTAAAATACCGTGAAATTTATGGTTTGGAGGCTATTCCTACTTTATATAGAGGAACCTTGAGGAGACCTGGTTTTTGCAAGGCATGGGATCTATTTGTGCAGTTAGGGGCTACAGACGATACTTATGTTATGGAAGGTACAGAAACCATGACCCACAAGGACTTTATTAATTCATTTGTTTTATACCATCCAGGAGATTCTGTTAAGCTCAAGGTTGCTTATCACATGCAGGTTAGTATCGAATCAGATGAAATGGAGAAGCTTGACTGGCTGGGAATTTTTGACGACACTCCGGTTGGGATTAAAAAAGGTACTCCTGCCCAAATTCTGCAACATATCCTAGAGAAAAAATGGACTCTAATAAAGGATGATAAAGATATGATCATCATGATACATAGGGTCTTCTACCACCATGAAGGTAAACTTAAGAAGCTGACCTCACACCTTGCAGTAAAAGGAGATGATTCTACTTATACTGCTATGGCCAAAACAGTTGGCTTGCCACTGGGTATTGCGACAAAGTTCGTTGCTAAAGAGATTATTTCTAACCCTGGAGTAATATTGCCAATCTCAAAAGAAGTCTATGTACCTTCATTGGAAGAGCTAAGGAAATATGGCATAGCTTTCCATGAAAAAGAAGGTGATTAAATTACTAATTTACGGAGAGCAGGTTTTTGATAATTTCTTCAACACTAACTCCATCTGCTTCCGCTTTATAGTTTCTAATGATCCGATGCCTTAAGATAGGATAAGCAAGAGCCTGCACATCTTCTATATCTGGAGAGTATTTGCCATGAATTGCAGCATGACATTTTGCGGCAATCACCAAAAATTGGGAGGCTCTGGGCCCTGCACCCCATGATATGTAATTCTGAACCATCTGATTTTTAGCTGCATTAGTGCTCTTTGGCCGGGTGCTGGTTGCAAGTTTAACTGCATATTCACTAACATTATCTGGTACTGGGATCCTTCGGATCAGTTTCTGATAGTATATGATCTCATCAGCATCTAAAATTACGTTAAGGGTTTTGACAGTATCAGTAGTGGTTTGCTTTACCACCTCAAGCTCTTGGCTTAATTCTGGATAATCCAACCAAATATTAAACATAAACCTATCCAGTTGTGCCTCTGGAAGCGGATAGGTTCCTTCTTGTTCAATTGGATTTTGTGTTGCCAAAACAAAGAAGGGATTAGACATTTCATACCTTTTTCCCGCTATTGTTGCAGCCATTTCCTGCATAGATTCCAATAGTGCTGCCTGAGTTTTTGGTGGGCACCTGTTTATCTCATCTGCTAATATAATATTGGCAAACAAAGGCCCCTTTACAAATCTAAATTGTCGTGATTGCGACTCACTTTCTCCAACCAAATCCAGGATCTCAGTTCCCAGTATATCCGACGGCATCAGGTCTGGAGTAAATTGTATTCGGTTATAGGTAAGGCCCAGTGTTTGTGAGATTGTATTAACTAATAGCGTTTTTGCCAAGCCTGGCACTCCAACCAGTAAGCAGTGGCCCTTGCTAAATATAGATATTAGCACATTTTTTATCACATCATCCTGGCCGATAATGACCTTTGCTATCTCTTCTCTTAAGGCATTGTATTTCTCTACCAGGCTATCTACTGCCATTACATCTGATCCAAAATTGATCTCTGGTTGCTCCATTATTATAATTTAGTAAATAACAATCCTCAAATCTAACATATAATGCCAAAATTTTCATGGAATAAAGGCATCTGTCATTTTCTGAGCAGGATATTTAAAACTGCTTTACTCAAATCGCTTTCTGGATTTTCAATAATCCTGCCTATTTCTTTTCCATCAAATTTAAAAACAAAAGTAGGTACCTTTTCAATGCCTATACCAGGAGCAATTTTCTCTCGTTCCTCTTTAGACCTTGGCAAGCCCACTAAGGTGGTCTTGGCCTGCAAACCAGTATGGTCCATTATATTTACAAATACTGGCAACCATCTTTGGCTATCTTCACACCAAGACCCAAAATATACATCAACCTTTACATTTATGGAGGCTTCAGATATCTCACGAAAAGTTTCATCAGGGATTTGTTCAAAGCGGTAATTTTCAATAAACCATGCAGAATCTGCCAGATGCTCCCTCTTAACTATGCCCAATAAAATATTTTGATTTTTAATTGTATCAAATCCCAGGGGTTGTGAAAAGATATCAGTAGAAACAAAAAAAACCAGGAGCCAAAGAAGAGCCAGTTTATATACTTTCATTAAAGTCCATTCCAATTATTCGTGAATTTACAATTCGTATACTCGTTACTTATTTTAATGTAGGTATCCTCCTGTCTTTTTTTAATCCATGCATTGATTGACTTTATTTGTGCTTCTTCTAAAGCTGCCGTTTGTATTCTTTGATAATCCTGTTTTAAACTCGCTTTGTGAG
>JYMV01011524.1_pt1 | contig 30762 bp, 13 predicted proteins | sample 338911 | NCBI WGS metagenome assembly JYMV01 (sample SAMN03354496, study PRJNA234377) | hydrothermal vent metagenome | biome: Deep sea; feature: Hydrothermal plumes at the Eastern Lau Spreading Center, Western Pacific Ocean; material: Seawater | place: Tonga | collected 2009 | depth 2000 m m
ATACTGCACAGTTTGATGGGAGTCATTTATCTTCAGGAGTTTATTTTTACAGGTTAAGCTCTAAAGATCACACCATCACTAAAAAATTGATTCTGATGAAGTAAGAAATCTTCTGGAGCTTTGCTAGGGTGTTAATGGAAAAATATTCTAGTAATAGAGAATAAACAAATGAAAAATTATTCCTCTTCATTATTGGTGTTGTTCATTAGTCTTTCCACGTCTATGTTCGCCCAAACTTTTTCCTTTGATCCAGGTGGCACGTACATAACCGAAAATGATACTACCGAATATGGTCAGGTTACATCTGGCTTTGGAATTATCACCAATTTGACAGAATCTTCTATTACTGTTCAATTAGATGGAATAAATAATTTCCCCGATGATTGGTTTACCCAGACCTGTTTTGATTTCGATGGTGATGGTATACTGGAACTTTGTTACCCGCCAGATGGTCCTGGAGGATGGCAATTTTCCGCGGAGATAACAGGAGGAGGGTCAATTGGTTTTGCCATTCATTTTCTTCCTTTTGATCTATCACAAGGGGTGGGCACAGTTACTCTAACTGTTTTTGATGTAGATAATCCGGATTATACGGTCATTGTAGATTACAATCTATCAATTGGGATGGAGCCAACAACATTTTCGTTTGATTACGGTGAAACTTCAGCAGAAGTGGAATTAAATACTTACACCAGATTCGAAGGAGTCATTACGAATATTACAAATTCTCCTATCACAATAGCAGCGGTGCGAAATACCAATGAGATACCCGGAGACTGGGCATCCATGCTGTGCTTTGGTAATTTGTGTTATCCTCCTTATGTAGATTCGGTAACTACTGATATTGTTGGGATTGATTACAGCCTTTCAATTCAACCTATTTTTAACCAGAGCTGCACAGGATGCCATGGAAGTGCTGGAGGGTTGAGCTTAACTTCATACAATAACGTTATGAATGGTGGAAATAGCGGGCCAGTAGTTATTCCCGGTAATCATCTAAGTAGCCTTTTATGGCAGAAAATAAATTCTGGTGCTATGCCACCCGGAAATAATCCGGACCTCACAGAAAGCCAGATTAGTTTAATAGCTGATTGGATAGATGAAGGTGCTTTAAATGAAGAAAAAACTGCTGATTTTTCTCTAGATGTGCTTGTTCAGGATATGGAAGGAATTGGAAATATTCAAATAGCCCTGTTTGATGTAGAGTATCCAAATGAGGCAGTGGTTGTGGACTATACTGTAGCTACTATTTCCTCAGAAATAACCCTTACAATTCCATATATGTCTGATTGGAATATGGTTGGGCTTCCCCTAAGTATTGAAGATGGAAATGTATCAACAATTTTTCCTGATGCCATAGATGGGACTTTATACTCCTTCGGCGTGTCTTATATACTGGAAGACAACCTTGAAAATGGTAAAGGCTACTGGCTTCGCTTTGACGATTCAGGGAGCAGTGATATTACTGGAGGTGAGATAACTTCTCTTACAATGGACCTGAACGAGGGATGGAATCTAATCTCCGGTATTTCTTCTACTATTGAACTTGAAAACATACTTGATCCTTGGGAAATTATTATTGATGGGACACTCTTCGGCTATAATGGTTCTTATCTGTATTCAGAGAATCTGGTCCCCGGAGAAGGCTATTGGCTCCGAACCAATGATGAGGGGGACATTACTTTGTCCAGCTCACAACAATCAGCAAGAGCTGTTCCCTTTGTACATAGATTTGACCAGAGTAATAGGCTGGAATTTGCAAATGGTACTCATGCCAATACTTTGTATTTTGGAGAGAATATTCCTAATGAAACCCGCTTAAGTTATAGCTTACCCCCTGTATTTCCATATATGGCCTTTGACGCCCGCTTTACTGATAATATGAGGAATACTGAGGATGGAGGGAAGATTCAGGTTATAAACACCAATTCAAGCTTAAACATTCACTACAACATAATGATAAATGCAGGGGAACAGAAAGAATGGATTCTTGCTACCGGAGTTGGAGAGGAGTATGTCCTTATAGGAGCGGGAGAGATCACACTCCCTGGAGGTTCTCAGAAAATGACTTTAGGCAAGAGAACCATTCTTCCTAATAACTATACCCTTCATCAGAACTATCCCAATCCCTTTAATCCGGTGACAACTCTCAGATATAGTCTTCCATTTTATGATCATGTAACGCTAACAATATATGATCTTAACGGGAGAGAGATAAATCAAATAGTTAATACAAGTCAGCCTGCTGGATTCCAATCGGTTGTCTGGAATGCTACAGATTATTTCGGTAGATCTGTGGGTGCAGGTGTTTATCTTTATCAGATCCAGGCAGGAGATTTCAAAGATACCAAATAAAAAACCCTGCTGCTGTGGGGTTTTTTCGTTTCATGTAATTATTTTTATTACCCGTTTATTAGTCCACGAAAACTTACTTGGTCATAAATCTATACTCATCCGTAAATTATCAGGTGTGATTTCCCTGTAAAATGGGGTGTCGTCTAATGGTAGGACAGCGGACTCTGAATCCGTCAGTCGGGGTTCAAATCCCTGCACCCCAGCATTATTGGCCCGTTCGTCTAACGGTTAGGACGCAAGATTCTCAATCTTGTAATAGGGGTTCGATTCCCCTACGGGCTACGAAAATATGCGCCCGTGGCTTAATTGGATAGAGCACCTGGCTACGGACCAGGGGATTGGGGGTTCGAATCCTCCCGGGCGTACGATTATATGAGAGTATTATGAGTAAATCGGTGTTGTATTTCGTTGGTTTTATACCTAGGTTAAAAAGTTCTTAGATCGGCTTGATTAGTCATGGCGTAAAAATGTTGCAAAAATATTTGGGATATTCATGCAAATTTTCATTCAATTTCTCTCTAAATATATGACATGATAGCTGTCACACAATAATGGCTCTGGATATAGTATTATCCAATACATTCTTCAGTAAATGGTACCTAACTAGTACCGAGGAGATTATTTGATGTTAATGAGAATGCTCGTCATTTTGCCGGTTGCTTTCTTATTAGGGGAAAGCCATAGTATTAAATTACGTCCAGATAATACCGAACTTTCCCTCCTAGAAAATACTGAAGAGAAAATAACGCTGAAATATGAGGTTTCTCATATCTATGGATTTGATGTAGAGACTGAAAAAGGTGTTTTTTCTGAGATTAGCATTCCTCAAGGTCATTATATTGGTTCAATCGGTACACCAAAGCTCCCTGCCAGGAAAGAACTGATTGAAATACCTTTTGGTGCGGAAGTGTCCATCCGTGTGACCGGATTTAATGTTGAAGAGTATGCTCTTGATGATTTAGGTATTACTCAGAAACTAATGCCGGTTCAGCCATCTATCTCCAAAAGTGCTGATATGGATAAAGTTAAATTTGAATATGAAGAGACTGCTTACAACAGAGACACATTTTCAGATCATGAACTGGCTTCCATAGAAGTTCTTGGTACCCTTCGGGGAATGCGAATTGCCCGGGTCGTGCTGGCTCCAGTGCGTTATAATCCAACCACAAACCGGATTCGTATGTACAATAACCTAGTTGTACAGGTTGATTTAACCGGTAGCGATCAAGACCTGGCTAAGCACATAAAAGCTTCCACCTATTCACCATATTTTGACGTCGTATATCAAAGCGTGCTTAACGGCAGAGATCAGGATTACCCTGATCATCCAGATTTAACGACATTTCCAGTGAAATACCTTATTGTTTCCGATCCCATGTTTGAAACTGTGCTGCAGCCATTTATTGAATGGAAAACCATGAAAGGATTTGAGGTTATAATCGGTTACACCAACGATATTGGATCATCCGTTGCGAATATTCAAAACTGGATTTTTGGCCATTATAACGATGCTATTCCTGACGACCCTGCACCATCCTTTGTACTTTTCGTCGGGGATGTTCAACAGGTTCCTGCTTCTTCCCTTGGTTCTGCAAGTAATAAAAAGACTGATCTTTATTATTGCAGTGTTGACGGGGATATGTTTCCAGAAATGTATTATGGCAGGTTTTCTGCGATGAATACTTCACAGCTCCAGGCTCAAATCAATAAAACCTTGTACTATGAGAAATATGAATTTGAAAATCCATCCTACCTGGATGATGTGACTCTCATTGCTGGTGCAGATGGCTATTGGAATTCTGCGGTGGGTCAACCGACAATTTTATATGGAACACAAAATTATTACAATTCTTTATATGGTTTTAGTCAAATTAATTCTTATTTAAATAGCTACTCCGGTTGCTACGATACTGTAGATGAAGGAATTGGTGTTATTTTGTACACTGCCCATGGTACCGAGACTGAATGGAGTTCTCCCAATTTATCCATATCAGCTGTAAATAATTTTAATAATCCTGATATGTATCCTTTAGCCATTGGCAATGCCTGCCTCACCGGAGATTTTGGTTATTCTGAATGTATCGGTGAAACCTGGGTACGCAAAGCAAATGGCGGAGCAGTTGCCTATATTGGTTCTTCACCATCTTCTTATTGGTTTGAAGATTTTTACTGGGCTGTTGGAGCTTTTCCAATTTCAGGGAATAACGGTGGTTACGTGCCAACTTATGAAGAGACATCCTGGGGGCTTTTTGATGGGCCTTTTGCGAGTGATTATGTCTCCACAGATGCGTTGGTATTTGTGGGTAATTTGGCTGTTACAGAAGTTGACATTCAGGGATATCCGTCTCATTCAAGCCCGCTTTATTACTGGCAGGCGTACAACGTGCTTGGAGATCCCTCCCTTGTGATTTACCAAACTCAGGGTGAAGTCAATAATGTGAATTACATGGATGTTTTACCGATTGGCATCGATTTTTTCGAAGTGTCAGCAGAACCTGGTTCCTACGTTGCCATTTCTTTCAATGGAACTTTGCATGGTACAGCGATGATTGGTGAACAAGGTATAGTTGAAGTGCCAATCACACCTATTTATGAGCCTGGTATGGCAGATGTTGTCATCACAAAGCCTCAATTTCAGCCGGTGATGAACCAGGTTTTGGTCACTCCTTTGGATGGCCCCTATGTAACAATAGATGAATTTACAGTTGATGCTGGGGGTGATGGGGTGGTAGAATTTGGTGAAACCGTTCTCATTACGGTGACGCTGGAAAATGTAGGTAGTGATCCTGCTACGGATGTGGAAATGACGCTCTCAGAAGATGATGAGTATATCACGTTGATGGATGATTCTGAAGAATTTGGAACAATCCTGCCAGAAGGTACTTTCAGCCAGACCTATGCTTATTCCTTCATTGTATCCAATTCAGTACCGGATGACCATCTTTTTGAGTTAGCTGCATCCATTACCGCTGATGAAGATACATGGGAAAGCAGCATGCAAATGACCGCGTATGCACCTGTTATTTCTGCTGGTACCATACAGGTTACAAATGATGATAATGGTAATGGGCGGCTAGACCCAGGTGAATCGGCAGGCATTAGTGTCACTCTTGATAATGATGGTGGCGCTGTAGCTCGTAATCTTAGTGTTTTTCTTTCAACCTCTGATCCTTTTTTGACTATTAATGTTGATTCTGATACTCTTGAATCCCTGGAGGCTTATTCAAATGCTCAAGTTATTTTTAGTGTTTCCGTATCAGAAGATATAGAAATTGGTCACAACGTTTTGTTCGATTTAAGTATTTCTGCTGATAATGATTACAATAACACCGATAGTTTTACTCTATCAGTCGGCTTAGTTCTTGAAGATTTTGAAATGGGAAGTTTTGCTGGTTATCCATGGGAATTTGGCGGCAATGGTCCATGGACTATTTCCACTGAGGCATATGAAGGAACATATAGCGCCCAATCTGGTGCTATTGCCAACAATCAGACTTCAGAGATGTATGTCTCGGTGAACGTGACAACCGACGGAGAAATTTCTTTTTATTATAAAGTATCCTCAGAAGCCAGTTATGACTATCTCAGGTTTTACATTGATGGATCAGAAATGGGTGCCTGGTCAGGAGAAGTGAACTGGCTGCAAGCAGCCTATCCGGTATCTCAAGGTGAACATACTTTCAGATGGAAATACGAAAAAGATTGGACTGTCTCTAATGGGAGTGATTGTGCCTGGATTGATTATATCATTTTTCCTTCCGTATCTCCGCCTCAGTATCCTGACATTTCCGTTACTCCAATGAGCCTTGAAGCAAATATGGAATCTGGTGGTACGGCAGAGGAAAATCTCACTATTGCCAATTCCGGTGAAGGTGTTTTGAACTATAGTGTGATTATTGCAACAGGCAGTAGACAGTCCGCTGATTTCATAAGCTATAAATTGGGCAAGGAAGAGGTAGATACCCGCCCCGGAGTACGTTCTGAGAAAGATTTTGGCGGTCCCGATGAATTTGGATATTACTGGATTGACAGCGATGAAGAGAGCGGGCCGGATTACGATTGGATTGAGATTAACTCCGTTGGAATCGCACTCACTGGAGATGCTATGGATGACTATTCATGGGGTTCGATTGATTTAGGATTTGACTTTAGTTTTTATGGTAATATGTATGATATGGTCAATATTTGCAGTAATGGCTTCATTACGTTCACATCGTCGTCAACGATGTATTCCAATCAGGAGATACCAAGTGCAGGTGAACCTAATACGCTATTGGCTCTTTTCTGGGATGATTTAAATCCGAATAATGGTGGTACAATCTACTATCATGGAGAATTTGATAGATTTATCGTAGAATGGGATAGTGTTCCCCATTATGGAAATGGTGGAGGTCCAGAAACCTTCCAGGTGATTATTAATGCAAATGGTACGATAATTTACCAGTATAAAACAGTAGATACCGGAGATGGCTGTACTGTGGGGATCGAAAATGCGACGGGCACGGATGGATTACAGGTTGTATTCAATTCATCATATCTCCACGATGAAATGGCCATCCTGTTCTATGCAGAAGATCCATGGTTAACAGTTTCACCAATGAGCGGTAGTATTGATCCTGATGGCTCTGCAAATTTAATGGTGACCTTTAATGCTGAAGAACTTGAGGAAGGCGAATATACTGCTTCAATCATTATATCCAGTAATGATCCAGATGAATATAATATTTCTGTTCCGGTTATATTAACCGTAGGCGCTGACATGATTGTGGAAATGACTGTTGATCATTTTGAAAATTGGAATATGGTCGGGCTGCCGCTGGCTATGGAAGATGCCAATGTCATGTCCGTTTTTCCTGATGCTGTGGAGAATACAATGTATTCGTTTGGAGAAAATGGGTATGAACAGGAACAAGAGTTAGCTATGGGCGCGGGTTATTGGTTACGTTTTGATGAAGAAGGTTCGAATACAATTTCGGGTGAAATGGTATCTGAAATTACTGTGAACTTATTGGAAAATTGGAATATGATTTCTGGCTGCTCTGAATCGAACAGTGGCTGGATTGATCCAGATGAGCTGGTGATCCCCAATACCCTGTACAGCTTTGGAGAAAATGGGTATGAAAATGCTAATTCAATCGAACCAGGATTGGGTTATTGGGTTCGTTCTTACGGGGTAGGCCAGATTATTATTTCATCTGATATTGGGTTAACAAAGTCCAAACCTGTTTCTCTAGATGGAATAAAATATGCAAATACTATTTCATTCAATGGTAACACATTGTATTTCGGTGTAGAAATCTCTGATAGAGAGGCGCTCAGTTATGGACTACCTCCAAAACCGCCTGCAGGAGGTTTTGATGTACGCTTTGCGGACAATATGAAGTGTATGAAGGAGTCCGGGATGATCGAAATCATGAGTAATTCAGATCAGCTTATCATTTCTTATAATGTAAAAATTGATGATGCTAAACACATAAACTGGGTTTTGATAAATCCTGTGACATACGAAGAATTTACACTTTCCGAACAGGGAGTGTTGGAAGTATCCGGGGAAATCTCAAACTTTGAATTGAGGAAAGTTCCTGAAAGACCTGAATCATTCAGCCTTTCTCAAAATTATCCAAACCCGTTTAATCCGGTTACGGAGATACAATTTGAATTACCAAGAGATGATAAAATATCTTTGAAAGTGTATAACCTCAAAGGTGAGGAAGTCCGAAATCTTGTTTCAGGAACATATAGAGCCGGATATCACACCATCAGATGGAATGGAACAAATCAGGACAGTGAACCTGTTGCCAGCGGTGTGTATATCTATATGCTGGAAGCAGGTACATTCCATTCGGTAAAAAAAATGCTGTTGATGAAATAGGCTCATAATTCCAAATGAAAAATATTTTAAACCGAAAGAAGAAAAATATCTTCGAATAATGATGTAAACTTGGAGGAGCCGATGTGCTCCTTTTTAATTTTGATATGAAAAAATAAGATGAAATTGATTCTGAGCAGAATATTGATAGCTGGATTAGGAATAATTTTGTCAAGTCTTGTTGCCGAAGAAAGAATGGTAGTCAGATTTGTTGATCCGGATAAAACTGTATTAACTGAATTTAACGAAACCGATTACGATATTGCTGCCTTCAAACCCGGGGAATTTCTGGATTTAGTGGTTGCGAAATCTCAATATGAGGAATTATTATCCCGCGGTTTCCAGATAATTGTTACACAAACTGAAGATCAGCTACGGCAAAATTTAGGGGATGTTCGAGATTTATACGGATACCGGAATTATGATGAGCTTCTGGAGGACCTTCAGGAAATAGAATTACAATATCCAGATATATGTAAACTCTATGATATCGGGAATACCCGTGGTAAAGAGTATTCAATGGAGGGCAATTCATATTATAATGATTATAATCATGAAATTTGGGCAATGAAAGTTTCGGATAACGTAGAAGAGGAGGAGGATGAGCCTTCCGTATTTTATATGGCGGAGCATCATGCTCGGGAGCCAATTAGCCTTGAGGTGAATATGTATGTTTTGAATCACATAATCTCTAATTATGGAAGTGATCCAATAATTACTGAGGAGGTTAATAATAAACAAATCTGGTTTATGCCCTTGGTGAATCCAAACGGTCATAAAATTGTCACTGATGAAGTTGATCTCTGGTGGAGAAAAAATATCAGAGACAACAATGAAAATGGATCAATAAATTTTGGCGGTGGTGATGGAGTAGACCCCAACAGAAATTATGATTGGAATTGGGGAGGTGAAGGCTCATCAGGTGATACAAATAGTGAAACCTACCGTGGACCATCAGCATTCTCAGAACCTGAAATTCAAGCCATGAGAGATATTTTGGGAAGTCATCATTTTGTTACTGGGATCACATACCACGCTTACAGTGAGTTAGTGCTGTTCCCCTTTGGATACGCTAACAATATCCAGGCACCTGATCATGATGCACTTCAAGAATTAGCCAACGATATGGCCTTTACCATACCAGGGCAGAATGGAGGATATTACGATCCGATTCCATCCTGGCAATTATATCCAGCCAGTGGAACCACTGATGACTATGCTTACGGAGAGCATGGTGTTTTTTCATTCACAATCGAATTAGCAACCCAATTTATTCCACCTGCCAGCCAGATTGAGGGAATTTGCGAGAACAACCTTGAAGCAGCCCTCATACTGTTAACGCGTGTTAATAAAAAAGCTTTGACGGGGCATATTACCGATGCTGAAAGCGGTGATCCTGTAGTTGCCGAAATTTATATCGATGGTATTGACAATACAGGCGAATTCAGAAAACCATATGAAAGTGATCTTTTCTTCGGAAGATACTACCGTCTTCTTCAAATGGGATCATATGATGTGACTTTTTCGGCATTAGGCTATGAAACACAAACAATAAATAATGTGAGCATATCACCGTTACAACAAACGGTTTTAGATATAGAGCTTGAACCGATTCTCATGGTTCCTGTTACTGGCCGGGTTACGGATGGGTACACCGGAGCTCCCATTGGGCAGGTCCAGTTAACTTTGAGCAGCGATCCAGACAATCTGATTTATTCTGATAATAGTGGTTATTTTTCTTTTCCTGCTGTTTATGAAGGCACGTATATAGTTCATGCTGAATCGGAAAATTATTCTACAGCTGATATACCAGTTACCATTACAGTCGATGATTATTTTATTGAATTGGAAATGTACACGTTCTATACAGAATCGTTTGAATCGAACGAATTTTCTGATGAATGGAATTCCAATGGCAATGCACAATGGTATTTCGATACGGAATCCGTTTATGATGGTATGTATTCTGTCCGGTCAGGAAATATTGATGATAATGAATCCTCGAATTTATCGATCGATTTGGATGTAACCGGGTATGGTTCTATCGGATTTCATTACAGAGTAGCATCTGAGTATAGTCCTTCCGGGAATTATTTCTATGATGGTTTGGTTTTTTCTATTGACGGAACAGAAATGGGGCAATATCAGCCTACAGAGGATGGTGGCACACCATGGACTTATGCTTCATTTTCAGTATCTCCTGGTGAACATGTTTTTGTTTGGAGTTATGTAAAAGACGGAGGGGATGGTTCTACGTACATGGAGGAAGATTGCGCTTGGATCGATGTTGTGGAATTTCCACCAACTGGGGAGCCAGATCCACCTGCTGATAACTTAGAGTTTATGGTTTATTCAGGCTGGAACATGGTTGGACTTCCCTTGAACGTAGAAAATCCAAGCTATGAGAATTTATTTCCGAATTCAGTGACCAATACTCTTTTTTCATTTAATGGCCAGTATGTATCTGAAGAAAACCTTGTTCCCGGAATTGGTTACTGGATACGAATCATTGATGAAGGAAACGTCTCAATATCTGGACAAGCAATCAATGAGTTGTCAATTTCTCTCATGGAAGGGTGGAACCTGATTTCAGGAATTTCCACACCCGTAAATGTTCAAAATATAATTGATCCTGATGGACTGATCATCCCTGGGACAGTCTATGGTTTTGAAGATGGATACACTGAAACAGAGACCATGGATCCCGGCTACGGCTACTGGCTGAGAAGTTCCGGGGAGGGTGAGATAACCTTATCTGCTTCAGCTACGGCAAGTCGAATCAGATCCTTGGAACCACCTGAACACTTAAACACATTAATACTCAATAACACGTTCTTGTATTTTGGTGAAGGTATTCCTGAAGAAGATAAATTGAACTACAGTCTGCCCCCGAAACCACCAGCAGGAGCGAATGATATTCGTTTTTCAGGTGACACCAAACTGTGTTTATTGGACGAATGTGTACTTGAAGTAATGAATAATAGCAATTCACTCACTTTTGAATTTGAAATAAAAGATGGCAAATATTGGGAGTTAGCCCCTGTCATTGGGAACGGAACGGAGTGGAGTGCGGCAATCTCATTATCTAATCAAGGGCAATTCACTTTAGATTCAGAGTCTGAACAGTGGATATTGAGAAAGTCTGCAACAACCGTTCCAGAAACATTCGCTTTACACCCCGTTTATCCGAATCCATTTAATCCGACCACCACGTTACGATTTACCGTAGGGATAACGGCGTTATCCCTACTGCAGGTTTTTGATATAACCGGGCGGTTGGTGGAAACCCTTATAGATGAGCACCTGAAACCGGGAACCCATTCTGTTCAATGGAATGCTTCCAGATTTTCCAGCGGGGTGTATTTTGTTCATCTAGAGTCAGAATCTTTTTCCCAATCACAAAAGGTCATTTTATTGAAATAGGAAAGACATAAAATTTTGCGAAACATCTTTCAGATCAAAAAAGTATCAATTGACAAATTTTCTTTAACACTTTTATTTTTCGTATATCTTACTCCGGTGTACTCTATCACCGGTTATCTTCGTGAAGCGGAAACATCGTTTTGCATGGATGACTGCGGCGTTTATTATCTTGAAGAGGAATCAGGTGAATTTACTTCATGGGTTACTCAATCGGATAACCTGGAAATGCTGGAGCCATATGTTAACAGGTTTGTCGAGATTCAGGGTGAGGAAATTGATTGTGTGGAGTGCACTGCCTTGAATGTTGAATTCATTTCAATGTCTGACGCCTGTGAATTCCCTGTAGAGTGTTTCGCTGACCCGTGTACTGTTGAGGATTGTTTTTTGTATCCAGATGCAGAATGTGTAGCAAATTACTGCGATGGGTGCTGGGCTGATTTTTATATCAATGGTGAATTACTGGATTGTTCTTCAAATCTTGAGTGTATTGATCTGACTGGGATTGATTTCGGTGCATGTGATATGGCTTTGGGAATTGGCTGGAGGGAGGAAGAATGTCAATATCTTTCCGGATGCGACTGGGTAGTGGATGATGTGGATTATTCCGATGCATTCTTTGCTACCATGGAGGAGTGCTATGCTGTGTGTTCTGCAACACCACCGCAAGAAAGTATCTCTATTGACTATCTTTCAGACTGGAATCTAGTGAGCCTGCCTCTTGATGTGGAAGATGCATCATATAGCACCTTATTTCCTGAATCAATTGAAGGAACGCTTTACTTTTTTGATAATGGCTATATAGCTCAATCATATCTTTTTCATGGTGAAGGATACTGGTTACGGTTTCCCAATGCTGGAATTAGTATCATTACCGGCTTTCCAATCAGTGAACTTACAATTAGCCTGAATGAAGGATGGAATCTGATCTCTGGTATTTCAGAATCAATTGCTATTGGAGATATTTCTGATCCATCCACTATAATAGTTGGTGGCACTATCTATGGATTTGGGAATGATGGTTATTCTCAGGTAAATACATTGGAACCTGGGGAAGGATATTGGGTACGTGCAAACGACCCAGGAAATATTATTTTAACGAGTAACTGACCCCCGATTTTCAGTCGACAGGAAATACTGTGGAGATTATTGAGAAATTCAGGTTATGAGTAACAGGGATAAGTTAGACGTTTCATATACAATTAAAAATGATGATATCTGGCAATTAATTAATCCGAATTTAGGACAGGGGTGGTTATTGGAGGATGCAGGAACCATAAATGACTTTTAGATGGTTGAGATATTGTCCTTCTGAAAGAGACATTAGTGACCATTTTAGTTTTCAGCATTGCAGAGCAGAAGGTAAAAACATTACTTTCTGAAGATACCAAAGCAGGAAAACATTAAGTTATCTGGGGTGGAACCAACTAAATGGGCGAGAATGTTTCGTCAGGTATGTATTTATTTAATATTGATACAGACAATTTGACCTCGATGCAATAAATGTTATTATTAAGAAAATTTTGTTTAAATTAGGAAAATTTATTCTTTAAACAATAACAATCGAAGCGAGAAAGAGAAAAAGAGAAATACTATGAACAGATTGAGTTGTTTGCTTTTGGTTGCTATTCGTTTTTTGCTGGCGAACGACATTCAAAGTGTACAGACACCGATTACCCCTCAATTATCTGAGGAATTATCCCGGACAAGTTCGGAGTCTTTTATCAGGATTAATATTGTGATGAAAGAACAAATTAATTCAGATATTTTGTACTCGAATGTGCAGAGTTTGTCAAAAGCAAATCGGCGTCAATTTGTTATAAACGAACTTAAATATTTTGCTCAAAATACTCAGGGTGATATATTAAATCAGCTTTCTACCCTGGAAAATACAGGACAGGTCAAAGATGTAACTTCCTTATGGATTACCAATGTAATTAATTGTTTTGCCACTCCTGAGGCAATTAAAACACTTTCAAGTAGATCCGATGTCACTCGAATTGATCATGATGAATATCGAAAAATGATAATCGATTCTCCGGATGATGTTATTGTCCTTTCAAATTCCGTTCAGGATCGTGAAATAACCTGGAATGTTTTAATAGTAAACGCAGACGATGTCTGGGCGTTGGGATATACCGGTGAAGGGGCGTTGGTTGCAGTGATTGACACGGGTGTGAACTACGATCATGTGGATTTACAGGATCACATGTGGGGTGGATTATTTTATCCTAATCATGGATATGATTTCGCTAATAATGATGACAATCCCATGGATGATCATGGTCATGGAACACATTGCGCCGGAACAGTTGCTGGAGATGGAACAGCAGGGTCTCAAACCGGGATGGCTCCTGATGCGCGAATTATGGCTTTAAAGGTACTTGATTCAGGAGGCAGTGGATATGAGTCAGATTGTTGGGAAGCTGTTGAATTCAGTGTTGCACATAATGTAGATGTTATGAGTTTCTCCTTAGGATGGCTACATGCTTGGGGACCGGATCGATCCAGTTGGAGGAATGCAATGAATAATGCCTTATTTGCTGGTGTCATAGCTTCAATTGCAGCAGGGAATGAAGGTGGAGACCAAGGCGCTTATCCAATTCCAGATAACGTCCGTACTCCAGGAGATATCCCACCGCCATGGCTCCATCCTGATCAAACTCTGACAGGGGGGACTTCTGCCGTAGTGTGTGTTGGGGCAACCAATAGCAGCGATAATATTGCTTCTTTCTCCAGTCGCGGTCCTGTAACATGGGCAAACATCAGCCCATTTAATGATTATGCTTATAGTCCCGGTATGGGATTGATTCGTCCAGATATTTCTGCTCCAGGGGAAAATATTAAATCACTGGCTCATTACAGCAATACGGGCTATGAAAGTGGATGGTCTGGAACGTCCATGGCTACTCCCTGCATAGCGGGTGTTATTGCTTTGATGATTTCCAAGGATAATTCATTGACTCCCGAGCAAATAAGTCAGACCCTTGAAGAGAATGCACTGCATTTAGGGAGTGCAGGGAAAAATAACACGTATGGTTCTGGCAGAGTTGATGCTCTGGAAGCGGTGAATGCAATATTTACAGAACCAATACCGCCTTATCCTCCCTACAATCCTAACCCAGCTGATGGCCAGGGATTTGTCAGTGTAGGATCGGATCTTTACTGGTCGAATGGCGGTGGAGCCACATCATATTTGGTATTTATGGGTACGGATAATCCTCCAACCAATATTCTGAATGGTGATTTATCAAGTTCAAGTACCTATATGTTGAGTGGTTTAGACTTTTCCACCCATTATTTTTGGAATATAATCGCCATAAATGATTATGGAGAAACAGTAGGACCCGTCTGGGATTTCACTACTGTAGGTCCACCGGATGAAGATTTTGAATCCGCTGATTTCAGTCAGAATGATTGGGCATTCGGTGGGAATGCTGATTGGATTATTGACAGCAGTAATCCTTATAACGGTACCTACTCCGCCCAATCTGGTGATATTGATCATAGTGAAACTTCTCAGTTGATTATTACTTTAGATGTTATATATGATGGAAATATTGATTTCAATTATAGAGTGGCATCTGAATACAGCCCAACCGGTAACAATTTTTATGATGGATTAGTATTTTACATTGATAATCAGGAAATGGGGCAATATCAACCTACAGGAGATGGTGGGACACCCTGGGTTTTTGCCAGTTTTCCAGTGACTGTTGGGACCCATACATTTAAGTGGTCTTTTGAAAAGGATGGGGGTCCTGGGTCAACTGATATGGAAGAGGATTGTGCCTGGCTGGACGATATTACCTTTCCTCCTACAGAAGAACCATCCAGTGATATTACTGTAGAATATTTGCCTGATTGGAATATTGTAGGTTTGCCAATGGAAGTGAGTGATGCAGGTTTTGAATCACTTTTTCCTGATGCTATTGAAAATACATTATTTTCCTTCGGGGCGAATGGATATAATCAGGAAACAGAATTAACTATGGGCCCAGGATACTGGTTGAGATTTTCAAATGAAAATATGACCACTATCAGTGGTTCCTATGTTGAAAGTTTAACAATCTCATTACAGGAAAACTGGAATTTGATTTCTGGTATCTCTGCGGATTTTGCCTTGGATAATATTCTTGACCCGGATAATTTGATTATTCCCCTTACATCGTTTGGATTTGGAATAAATGGATATTTCATTGTTGAGACATTAGTACCAGGGCATGGCTACTGGATTCGATCCTATGGTGCGGGTGAAATTACCCTTTCGAATTCAGCAAGAAAGAAATCACGGCAGATTATTGAGAATCGTGTCAGCGAAGCTAATGTTATCGCATTTAATGGATTTCCCCTTTATTTCGGGGTAGATATACCTGAGAGTGAAATATTGAGTTATAGTTTACCGCCGAAGCCTCCGGTAGGAGCGTTTGACGTTCGATTTACTGGTGGGTGGAGAGTTGTTGAAAATGAAGGTGAGATTGAATTTATAAATCCGAATAAATCATTGAATATTTCCTATCAAATTAATAAAAATGAAAATTGGAATTTGACTTCAGAAACAGGAACTCAGTATGTACTACATGGTATAGGAGAAATTGAGCTGACGGATAATACCGGGATTTTGTTTCTGGAGAAACATTTTCTAACACCAACACATTATTCCTTATCGCAAAACTATCCCAATCCGTTTAATCCTGTGACAACCATCACCTACGAATTGCCTCAGGAATCGTATATTTCGCTCGAGGTGTATAATATGAATGGTCAACAGGTAACCAGTTTAGCTTCCAAAAGCCAGAAAGCAGGGAAGTACACAGTGCAATGGGATGGCACTGATCTGAATGGCCATAAAGTATCCAGTGGTATATACCTTTACAAATTGGAAACCCCTGATTTTACAAATATCAGAAAAATGGTCCTCATGAAATAAAGTGAGTGAATCATGCTCTTAATACGTTGTATTTTTGATAGTAAGATAATTATTTTCAAAGTGATAAAAAAAATTATGAAAAAAATCATTACTGCATTATTTTGTGTAACCTTTCTCATCGGTTCAACCTGGCAGGGTATTACCTCCGATACTCCAACCAAGACCCAGTTAAAACTGATATATTCAGATATTGAAACCAGTAAAATCGAGTTTTTAATCGACGGATTTCATCTCACCCCTGTCAAAACCCCTACGGGGGACATGTATTTGGTCAAACTGGATGATGGTGCTTCCCTGCTGTTGGAAGGTGCGCCTGACATCCATAAATATGCAAGATCCATCATTATTCCGGATCAGGCCAAAATGGAAGTTGAAGTTTTGTCTTCTGAATTTGTGGAATATAAAGACGTTCATATTGCTCCTTCAAAGGGGAATCTCTCCCGTTTAATTGATCCTAAAGATGTTTCCTACACATTCGGGGATGTTTATCAAAATAATGAGTTTTTTCCCGGGGAAATCGTTGGTTTAGAAATTCCTTATGTTCTTAGAGATCTTCGGGGCCAAACGGTTGTTTTCAATCCCATTCAGTATAATCCTGTACAGAAAATATTAAGAGTTTACCAACGCATTCTTGTTGAAGTCTCAGCTGCTGAAAAGGATAATATCAATATTTTTGAAAGGTCGAATGAAGAAGTCAAATATTCCCGTGAATTCCTGAATATTTACCAGAATCATTTCCTCAATTTTGATGAGGACTCCCGCTTTACTTATTTGGTTGATCATGGGAATATGCTTGTGATCAGCTATGCTTCTTTTATGGATGAAATGCAGCCGCTGGTAGATTGGAAAAACAAGAAAGGGATTCCAACAGAAATGGTCGATGTGAGCGATATAGGATCAAATTCCAGTTCAATCCAGAATTTTGTTTCAGATTATTATAATGATAATGGATTAACATTTTTACTCCTTGTGGGGGATATTGCACAGATTCCGTCCCCTTCAGTGGGTGGTAGCGCCTCTGATCCTACCTATGGCTTTATTTTAGGGAATGATTCCTATGCGGAAGTCATTGTTGGCAGATTTTCCGGAAGCAACTCTCTCCAAATATCTACCCAGGTAGAACGAAGCATTGAATATGAACGATTTCCTCAATCAGGATTTACAGAATGGTATGATGATGCCTTGGGAATCGCTTCCAACCAGGGGCCTGGCTTTGGCGGATATGATGATGATGAGTTCAACGATTTCTTGTGGGAAACAGTACTCTCACCATTTACCTATGACAGTTACGAAGGCATTTATGATCCCAGTGGAACTGATCAGCAGGGTATTACAGCCATTAACAACGGGGTAAGCTTAATCAATTATACGGGACATGGATCAATAAACAGTTGGGGAAATGGTGCTTCTCTTAATACTTCCCAAATAAATTCACTTGAAAATGACAATTTATTGCCGTTTGTTATAACGGTAGGATGTAATGTTGGTGAATTTCAAAGTACTAATGAATGTTTTTGCGAAGCCTGGCAAAGGGCGACCCATAATGGAGAACCTACCGGGTCTATCGGTCATTATGGTTCTACCATAAGTCAAAGCTGGGAGCCACCTATGCATGGGCAATATGGAATGATGCTTATTTTAACTGAGAGTTATAATGAAAATTTAACCAGAACCATTGGCGGTATCGCAACCAATGGGTGTATGTATATGAATGATGCTCAGGGATCATCGGGTATAAATGAAACAAAATATTGGACCATGTTTGGAGATCCATCCATTCCAATTAGGACTGCACCTCCTACAATTATCGATGCCGAATTCGAGGATGTAATTATTTTGGGTGCTAATACGTTTTCAGTCTATACTGGAACAGAGGGTGATTTGGTTGCCCTTTCCCTCAGTGGTGAACTGCTTGCTTCCGGTTATACCGATGAATCAGGTACAGCCATTTTGGATCTTGGCGATGCAGGCAATGTACCAGGGGAACTTGATCTGGTGATCACTGGTTTTAACTATTTCCCATATGAATCAACTGTTATGGTTTTATCACCGGATGGTCCCTATCTGGTCATCGATAATGTTTCTGTAAATTCTGGTTTAGATGAAATAATTGAATTTGGTGAATCGGTGGAGCTGACTCTCGCTCTTGAAAATGTGGGCAATGAAGATGCTTCGGATGTTACGGTCACCATTACTTCTAGTGATTCCTATATATCCATTACAAACGGCCTTGGAACCATCAGTTATATTGGCCCAGATGAAACAGTGGCTGTGGGCGGACTGTCCTTTGATGTATCGATTGATGTTCCTGATGATCATAATTTTGATTTATTATGTGTTATAAATGCTGGCAGTGAAACCTGGGAATCTATCATTTCCCTGATTGCGTACGCTCCGATTGTTTCAGTTGGTACAGTGGCTGTGGATGATGAAAATGGTCAACTTGACCCGGGTGATACTGCAGATCTGATTGTTACACTGGTTAACGACGGCGGTGCTGCTATAAGCAATGTAGCGGCTATTCTTAATTATCCTAATGATGATGGTTTGATCATCGTTAATGATGGAACTGATGAGCTATCGGTTATACCGGCTAATTCCAGTGGTACGATTACTTTTAATGTAACAGTTGCTGATTGGGCAAACATTGGTCTAGTAGCAGATTTTATAATAGAGATCAGCGCTGATAATAACTATTCCGTTTCTGATCAGTTTTCTCTCACGATTGGAATTTGTCTGGAGGATTTTGAATCTGGTGATTTTGTCCAATATCCCTGGGAGTTTAATGGAAATGCGGAGTGGATGATTGCTGAAGATGCTTACGAAGGCAATTATGCTGCAAAATCTGGTGCTATCTCACATAACCAGACTTCCGTGATGTCAGTCACTTTGGATGTCTTTGCCAGTGATGAGATATCTTTTTACTACAAAGTTTCATCAGAGAACAACTATGATTATTTGAAGTTTTACATTGATGGATCGCAGCAAGGGGAATGGGCTGGTGATGTGGATTGGTCACAAGCTTCTTTCTATGTAAACGCTGGAAATCGGACTTTTACTTGGGAGTATGACAAAGATGGATCAGTCTCAAATGGCAGTGATTGTGCTTGGGTTGATTATATTATTTTCCCTCCATCCAATCTGCCAACACCACCCCAAATGGATGTTAATCCCATTTCATTTGATGTATCTGTTCCTATAGATCAAACGTTAACAGAAATATTATCCATATCAAATGTTGGAGGAGGTTCGGTTGATTACAGCATAAACCTTATTGAAACCACTTCAGGAAGGAATAACCCTGATGATGGAAGCATCAATATGGAAGAACAATTAGCTCTTGAAACTGACCAAGATATAGAGAAAAAGAGAAGAATTGCTGCTGGATTGGAGATAGAAGCAGCCGAAGTTACTTCTATGATTCATCCTGATTATGCTCCCGATTTGAGGGCTACTGATGTCACAATTGTATGTGACGGGGGAAACTATCAATATGAAGTTTCATGGAGGATAGTTGCTCCCAATGGAGATGAGGTTGCTTCTGGCGGTGCGCCATTTAATGGAGATGCTTCATTGGATAGTGGCGTATATACAGTCTATGCAGAAGATTCGTTTGGTGATGGTTGGAACGGTAATTATCTCACTGTGACTGGCACAGATGGAACTGAATATTTACATTACACTCTTGCGAACGGTTCAGAGGGAACTACAACCTTTGAAATTAATACTCCTGACCCCATTTCATGGATAAGTCTGAGTCAAAGTAACGGAAGTATATTAGGCGGGGATACCGATGAAATTGAGATTACATTTGATACAGCTGATCTGGAAGAGGGTTCAATGTACACTTGTGATATTGACATTAATTCCAATGTTGGACTGATTACAGTACCGGTAACCCTCACAGTTGGAGCACTGAACATTACAATGAATGTTGACAATCTTTATGATTGGAATATAGTTGGTCTACCACTCATTGTTGAGAATGCCGACTGCCAGGCAGTTTTCCCCGGTTCTATAGAAAACACGCTCTATTCTTTTGATGAAAATGGTTATGGACTCAATTCAGAGCTGTCCATCGGAAATGGTTACTGGCTTCGGTTTTGGGAAGCGGGCACATCAGCGATCTATGGAGAAGTTTTAGCATCGGTTACAATTTCTCTTAATGAGGGGTGGAATATGATCTCAGGATGCTCGTTGCCTAATGGAGGCTGGGTTGATCCGCTGGATATTGTAATACCAAATACACTCTATGGATTCGGAGAGAACGGCTATTTTAACTCACCCTCAATTGAGCCAGGTTATGGCTACTGGATACGTGCCAATGCCACTGGTGAGATTATTGTGTCCGGGCCTGATGGTAATGCTAAGGTTGTTGTTGACAATACCATGAAAGATGCGAACCAAATCACGATCAATGGTACAATTCTTTATTTCGGGATTGATATTCCGGAAGAGAGACAGCTGAGTTACAGTCTACCTCCAAAACCACCGGTAGGAGCAGCTGATGTCAGATTTGAAAATAATATGAAATATGCTGAAGAGGGTGGACTTGTTGAAGTGATGAGTAACCGTGAGAGTCTTCAGATTGATTACCAGATAAATGTTGATGCCGGGGAGAAAATGCAATGGATTTTGATTGACCAGAGCACGGGTCAGGAATATGAGCTGAAGGACATCGGACATATCGAACTTGACGGAACTGTTGATTCCTTTATGCTGAAGAGGGCAGCTGAACTGCCGAAAACATTTGTGTTGTCACAGAACTATCCCAATCCGTTCAATCCAGTCACGACGATTAATTACGAATTGCCGGAAGAATCATTTGTAACAATCAGAGTGTATAATCTTGTGGGGCAGCAGGTAACTGACATCGTGTCGAAGGTGAAACCAGCGGGGTATCACCAGGTAATGTGGAATGGTAAAGATCAATTCGGTGAACCGATGGCAAGCGGAATCTATATCTATTCAATAACCGCTAAGAATTTCCATGCCTTCAAGAAAATGGTTCTGATGAAATAGAATTCTCAGGCGAGAAGATAGAGGGCACAGGTTAAAACCTGTGCCCTCCTGATTTTAGGTTAAACCGGGTAAAACCATGAGGAAGTTTCTTTCGTTAATAGGACTTTTCACTATGATCGGGTTGTTGCATGCCGGCAACCAGGGCAGTGAATTGCAAATAAAGACCGATGAATGGTTTCAGAATCATCCGGATTCTTATCCTCACTGGATGACACCCGAAGAAGAACAGCGGAAAGATGAAATCGGACGTGACTTTTATCCAACTGATCCGCCAATCGGCCCAGTCCGTAACATTGCAGAGTTTGAGCCCATGGAAGGTGTTTTAGTCCGTTATCCTTTTGGAATTTCTTATTATGTTATCGCAGAGATGTCAGAAGACATAATGGTAACAACCATTGTAAGCGGCCAAAGTCAGGAAAACACAGTCACAAATTATTATAGTTCAAATGGTGTAAACTTGGATAATTGCATTTTTTTACATGCTCCAACTGAATCATATTGGACAAGAGATTATGGCCCCTGGTATGTTGTGAATGGAAATAATGAAGTAGGGATTGTGAATTTTATCTACAATCGGCCCAGGCCAAATGATAACGACATTCCAATTGAGGTAGCAGAATTTTTAGACATAGAACTTTATGGTATGAATTTAATCACAGCAGGTGGTAATTATATGACGGATGGTATGGGTATTTCGGCAGCTTCCGAACTGGTCTGGGAAGAAAACCCCTCTCAAAGTCACGCGGAAATCGCACAACTGTTAGAAGATTTTACAGGTGTAACTAATTTCCATGTTATCCCTGATCCGAACAACACATATATCGACCATATAGATTGCTGGGGGAAATTTCTGGATGTTGATAAGGTTTTGGTTCGTTCCGTTCCTACAAGTCATAACCAATATGACGAAATCGAAGCTACAGCGGATTATTTTTCAAATCAAATGTCATCCTATGGAACACCGTATGAAGTATATCGTGTGTATACCCCACAAAATCAACCTTATACAAATTCTCTAATTTTGAATGATAAGGTGTTGGTTCCTATTACAGGATCATCTTGGGATGACGATGCTTTAGCATCTTATGAAGAAGCTATGCCCGGGTATGAAGTTTTGGGATTCACAGGCAGTTGGGAATCCACAGACGCATTGCACTGTCGTGCAAAAGGAGTTGCAGACCGGGGTATGCTTTACATCCGGCATATTCCTCTTTCAGGAGAAATTCCGTCCAGTAATGGCGATTTTGAAATTACAGCTACTGTCATTCCCTATAGTGGTGCATCAGTAAATAATAATTCTCCAACTGTATATTATCGTGTTGATGGCGGTGGTTATCAATCAACAGTAATGGAATCAATTATTGGTAATGAATTTTCGGGATATATACCTGCTTTGCCCTTTGGCGGTGAAGTGGCTTACTATATACACGCAGCTGATGCCTCTGGCCGAAGTGAGAATCATCCGTTCATAGGAGCCCCGGACCCTCACATTTTTCAAGTTATCAGTACCCAGTTAGAAATGGATTTACCGCACCTGGAAAGTTGGAATTTAGTTGGATTGCCTCTTGTGGTTACTGATCCAGGTTATTTGAATCTGTTTCCAACAGCGACTGAAAATTCCTTTTTTTCGTATAGTCCCAGTGGATATACCCCGGAAACATCATTCTCAGCTGGTAACGGGTACTGGCTTCATTTTGAGGAAGCAGGCACTCATATAATTCTGGGTGAGCCATTCAGTGAAATAACGATTGAACTGACAGAAGGTTGGAATCTTGTCTCTGGTATTTCTTCTTCAGTGAATGCAGATCAAATTATTGATCCTAATGACCTCATTATTCCAAATACTTTGTTCGAATTTCAAGGTGCTTCCGGTTATGTTTATGCTCAATCTCTTGAGCCTGGTAGGGGCTATTGGATACGATCTTTCAATGCTGGTGAGATCACTATTACGAATTCAAACAATACTCAAAATCGAAAAAATTAAAGTGAACATCCTGTTATAACGGGAATGTATCTTTACCCTGTTAAATCTGTAGGATTATATTCCATTGGAAAGATAATTTATCTACAATAATATCTGATTCATCCTACTAAAGTTCTCAACAAGGCGATTGATGAAATTGAAAAATATCATAAATTTATCATTATTTGTGCTGACGTATGCATATTCAATAAGCCTGTATGATGTTTATGTGCAAGCAGGACCTGCCTACGGTTACGACAGGTACATAGAGTTAGATCCGAATTTTATTTATACAGGAGGAATCGGCTCAGGTGAGGAATCTATCTATATTCAAGGAAATGGCGCTGTGATTGATTTATTGGAGGGCACTGGCATATGGATTGCCGGTGATATCAACAACAACATCACGGGATCTCTTGACATCGATCATTGTACAATCACAAATGGCGGTTCATACGGAATCAATCTTTCCGGATATTCAACCAATTCTATTACTAATTGTAATTTGATTGATGTTCATTGGGGCATCCAAGTCAGCGACGATATACATGTTACGATAAGGAATTGTAATTTTATTGATAATTCCTACGGATTAGCAATTATAGGAGAAGAAACTGATGTCAATCTTTCTTACTGTAATGCATGGAGCAATGATTATAATTATATGCTCAATTGCATTGGGTGAGGGAATGTATGGGCAGAGTGTCTGCCTGAGCCAGGTACCGGGAATATTTTTGAAAATCCTCAATTCATAAATCCCAATGAGTATAAGTTTTCTTATGATCCTGCATCTCCCTGCATCGATACTGGTGACCCTGAATATGACGACCCTGATGGAACCAGGATCGATATTGGAGCAAATTATTTCAATCAATCTGAAGAAATAATATCACTGGGAATTGATTGTTTTTCTGGATGGAATATGATTGGTCTACCGGTTCAGGTTGATAATAGCGGATATCTAACCCTTTTTGATAATGCAGTTGAAAACACATTATTTTCTTTTGGAGAAAACGGCAGTTATATACAGGAAGAAATGCTTACACCAGGGAAAGGATATTGGCTCAGGATGACGGATGAATATGTTCAGGATTTTTCAGGCGAGCAAATTTCTGAAGTGACTGTTAATCTTGTTGAAGGATGGAACCTGATTTCAGGTATTTCATATCCAATTAATGTGGATGCAGTAATTGATCCGGATGGACTTCTCATTCCCAATACAATCTATGAATATTTTGGGGGAGGTTATGTCACTGTATCTTCAATTGGACCTGGTAAAGGGTACTGGGTGAGATCTTTAGGAAATGGAACTATTTCTATTGTCTTTGAAAGATAATTTTATAAGAACCTTTATTTCTGTGTTTAATATTTATATCAAGGAATAAACCAATGCGTTAAATATTGGTTTGACAATCATGAAGAGGAAAAACATTTCCATCATAGGGTCAGAAGATTTTTTTCTACCCTTTCTTTTATATAATAAATTCATTTCTCAAATTACTTGGTAATTTTATTGATAATCAATTAGTAATGATCAAGCATGTGTCGATTGTATTAGCATTAGTGACCATAACCTCTTTTGTATATCCGGATGAATTTGATATTCCAGACGGTTATTATGATCCATCAGAAGGATTATTCGGTATTGAATTAAAAACTGCTCTCTATGAAATTATTAATGATCATGACAGCCAGAGTAATAGTTCACTTTGGACTCATTTTCAATCTACAGATGTGAAGACAAATAGCAAGGTGTGGGATATGTATTCCGATATTCCCAATGGAACACCACCTTATGAGTTTACATTTGTCACTGATCAATGTGGAAATTACAGCCAGGAGGGAGACTGCTATAACAGGGAGCACTCCTGGCCTTCTAGTTGGTTCGATGATAATTACCCCATGAAAACCGATCTTTTTCATGTATATCCAACGGATGGTTATGTCAATAATCGTAGAGCTAATTACCCTTTTGGAGAGGTTGGTACATCAACCTGGGTATCAGAGAACGGCAGTAAAGTTGGAAGCTGCTCATATCCGGATTGTGAAGGAACAGTTTTTGAACCAATTGATGATTACAAAGGGGATTTTGCACGAACGTATTTTTATATGTCCACCCGGTATTTTGGTGAAGATTCCGGGTGGGATGAAAATCAGATGGTTGATGGTGCTGAATTGAAACCATTGGCAGTAAATCTTTTGATGGTTTGGCATGAAAGTGATCCCGTGAGTGAGAAAGAACTGAACAGGAATGAAGCTGTTTTTGAAATCCAGGGAAATAGGAATCCATATATTGATCATCCGGAATACGTGGATAGAGTTTGGAGAGCAGCAACAATAAATGTGGTTTCTCTTGTAAATTGGAACATGGTTGGACTGCCTCTGGCAGTTGATGATCCATCATATCAGACCATTTTCCCCTCTTCGGTTGGAGGAACATTATACTCATACAACAGTGCATACATTCCTGAGACTGAACTTATTCAGGGGAATGGATACTGGCTTCGATTCCAGGAAGCTGGTTCGGTCCAAATTACCGGAGTTGAAACAGATCAACTTCATATTTTACTTACAGAAGGATGGAATATGATATCCGGAATTTCATCAGCAATAAATGTTTCCAATATCATTGACCCTGAGGATTTGATTCTTCCTAATTCGATTTACGGTTTTGAAACAAACTATTACTCTGTCAATTCAATAGAACCTGGAAAAGGTTATTGGGTACGATCCGATGGGACGGGAGAAATTATTATCACAGTTCCTGCATCCCGGGAATAATCTACATAGAAATTCCTGTTTACATTCCCTCTGTGAATTTTAGTAATTGTCATTCCAAAGGGTTGATTGTGATCGTAATATTGATCTTTTGCAGTCAAATATTCGCTCAGAGTCCTAATTTTTCCGTAATAATCAATACCACGGGAGGAGTAGGAAGTTATGATCTTACAATCGGTTTTTCTCCAGATGCAACAGATGGATATGACGATGGTGTAGATGCGTATGCACCTCCACAACCCCCGTCTCCTGCGTTTGATGCAGCCTTGTTTTGGGAAAATGATCGTTATTACACTCAAATTGTAAATGGAGACAGTTTAGATCTCATTCAGCTGCAGTATCCCGAAGATAACTTAATTACTCTTAGTTGGGATAATGGGTGTCTGTCCGTTCTGGGAACATTTACTCTTCAGGATGCATCTGGGGGAAATTTGGTCAGTGTAGATATGACAACTGTGGATGTCTTGATATTGGATAATCCCGGAATAAATATATTAGAATTAAAGGTAACACCAAATGAATATTTTCCCGATGTTCCACCGCAAGGATTTGATTTTACTCCCAATCCCGCATCAGGTACTTTTATTGGTACAGTTACCATAAACGGCCAAAATGCTGAAGAATGTGACTGGATTGCTGCTTTTGATGAGGATGGAAATTGTGCCGGTTCAGCAATTCTGGTACTTAATGATGATTTAGCTTGGATTAATATTCCAATCTATGGAGATGACAGTACTACTCCTGATGCTGATGAAGGTATGAATCCTGGAGAAAATTTTGTTTTGAAACTCTGGGATGCTTCTTCCGGTCTTATTCTTGAATATCCGATAAGTTTTGACTGCTGGTCAAATCAGAACGGTGCTCCCATGCCAAATTGTGGTGGAATTGACGAAATTTATAATTTTTTCTATTCTTCTTTTTTTTCTGTATCATTATTAGTAGAACCAGAAGGGAGTGGTATTGTATCCGGTTCAGGAAATTATTTTGAAAATGCAATTGTGACTGTAACTGCAACAGCAAATGATGGATATACTTTTGTAAACTGGACAGAGGCTGGGATAGAAGTTTCTGTAGAAGCTTTCTACAATTTTACGATTACCGAAGATCGTAATCTAGTAGCAAATTTTGAATTAACAGGATACACAGGTCCTAAGGATGATCTTACACTTATAAAGGTTGTACCAAATCCATTTTTAGGGCGTTCTCAATTAGATGAAGGTGAGTTCTCACGATTGATACGATTTACTAATCTTCCCGTACAATGTACAATTACAATTTTTACACTCACCGGAGAAAAAGTTATAACCTTAGATCACCATAATGAAGCAGATTATTTCTGGAATCTTAAAACCATCAATAATCAGGAAATAGCACCGGGTCTGTATTTATTTGCTGTAGAGACAAAAACCGATAAACACATTGGTAAATTTGCGGTTGTTCATTAAGAGGCTTACTAAGACAGATAAATTATTATTGCCTGTAAATTATCCAAACCCTACTGGAAAAATGGTCGCCATTCGATAAACTTTACGATTTAGGAAAAAGATGAACGTAAAAGTATACACAACACACTGGTGCCCATATTGTGCCCATACAAAACGGTTTTTGAATGAGAAAAATATTGAGTTTGAAGAAATTAATATTGAAACAGAAGGGATGACCCGTGAGGATCTTGAAAAGATCACCGGAGGACGAACAGTCCCTCAAATCGTCATTGATGATACGCCCATCGGTGGATATAAAGATCTAATTACTTTGGATTCTGAAGGAAAATTTCCAGGATAATTTTAACGAAGGATGGTAACTTTCTGCCATGTGTGGGATTGATCTCCATCCACAAGTATAAAATGGATTTCTGACGGAATTATTCCTCGTTTCCCATTTCTTCATCTTTGGTGACATAATTGTAATGACCATCACTGACAGGTTTGTCAAATCTATTCCACATTTATCGTTGCTGAACTAATTATCAGATTAGGTATAGTTATCTTACTTCCACTTGAATCATAGAAGAATAGGAAGTTGGGTAATATCTCCACGAGGTGACTCCCTTGTGATTTCCCTTCAAACTCAAGTGTATAAAGAATACCGGAACCGGACACACCTTCACCTGAAGTCAATGTTGTAGCTATATAAATTGCAGAAGATGTATCTTTTAGAAAAGTTACTATTTCTGAACTAGAGAAATATCCCTCTCCAAATTCTGTAGAACCAGCAAATGACACACCAGTCGAATCATATGCGATACGAAGGCTAATCCCGAATATTGCATCCTCTAAATCATTTATTTGCAGGGTTAATTCGCCTACTGATCCAATGTCAATAGATAGACTCTCAGGTGTGAGTGAAAGGGTTGGAAGCGCTATTTCTTCTTCACAACTAATGAGGAAAATCAATGATAAAAAGATGTATCTTCCTGTCTTCATAGCATTACTTGATAACAAGCATTTTCCGAATTTTATGATACCTTCCAGCTTGAAGAATATAGAAGTGCACACCGCTGCTTAACGGACTTCCATCAAACACAATACTATAAGTACCAGCTTGATAATTAATATTTTTGACTGGTTCAATTACGGTTCTACCCAATATATCGTATATCGTTAAGGAAACAAATTCATCTGTTGGCAAATCAAATTGGATAGTTGTTGTAGGATTAAATGGGTTGGGATAGTTCTGATGCAGGGAAAATACTTCCGGTGTATGAATACCTAATACAGATCTTAACAATTCCCTTATTGCCTCTATGGCTTCACCCTCTCCTGAAAGTGAATTATAGATTTCTTGAAAAGAACTACGATAATTGTTTAAGAGAGTTTCATCATAGGGATCAATAACATATGTTTCTCCGCTAACCTCATGGGTTTTGCCCCAGTTTACACCAATACCAATGATATCCTCTTCATTTACCACTCCATCACCATTAGCGTCCGCATACGTAGCTGGGGTAGTTTCCCAAGGATATACATTATAGGCTGACCAAACAAAACCTGTTTCTCGTTGTGTCCCACTTTCAAAGAAATACACTCCAATTGGTAACACATCTTGAGAATCGACAATACCATTATTATCAGTGTCTCCTGGATAAACACTAAGAGGACTTGCTAAAGAAGTGACTGATAATTCATAATTCCAATCACTTCCAACATTATTTTGACTCACAACGGATACATAAACTGAACTGTATCCTGCAGGATGAATATTCATCGGATAAGCAGTTTGTATTATAAAGTTTCCGCTGTAATCTTCTGATATACTGTGTAGATTTAAATCTTCTTGAGGTCCTGCTAAATTTGTAAGAGTAATATTAACTGGAGTTTCCGTATTGACCTTGATATACTGGCTTGCATATTTCTGTAAGTTAGTACTCGTAACTGTTACAGTATCTCCCGCTGAAAAATCCACTGTTCTATAGGTATCCGGCCCATCCACTGGATAGTTTTCAGCTTCTTCATAACTATACATTACAGCATCGGCGCCAGGGTTTAATGACATGACACGGTTTGCAATAACCATTTTATTTAAAGCATCCTGAAATGATGAACCAACTAGCTCAAGTCCATCGCTTATTGCCTGATGACTGTAATCAATATATTCACTATTGGTTTCAACCCCTCTCTCAATAATATTCCGAATAGTTGCAGGTCCACCAAGATGTTCATCGATATATTTGAAAAAGATGTAAGAACCATACCAATGAGAACCACTTGCATCTAAGGATGTTTGCGGAGAACTGAACCAGTTTAGCATGTACTGGTAGCAATCATTGATATTATCATAAACAACTTCTTCCATCCAGACAGCAGTAGCTTCAAGCAACCAGGGTTTTTCTCTTCCATCATATCCATATTGAACTGTATGAAAAAATTCATGTGCTGCTGTGACCTGCATTGCCTCAAGTTCAGTAGTAGGTCCATATGAATTATTGTGAGAATAAAATCCGCTATAGTTATTTCTCATTACCATATAACTGGTAAAAGCATTGATTTCTGTAACACCAGGTGAGTTTTCATTATTTCCAGTACTTTGAGCCATGTATTCCGATTGAACATAACCGTAATAATTAGAAGAAATATTTCTAATGTATATATCATAAGCATCCGATCCTCCATTGTCATTTCCCTCAGGTAACCAACCATCTCCAGGTGGGCGATAATAACCCATTTCATTTATTTCCATATCATACACCTGAGTGAAGGTTTCTACTATTTGGTCTATATAATCGGGAATACCGTTTCCATCAGTATCTGTAACATCTACACTGTGAGTACCATCCAGGGTATAATGGAAACGAAAGATTCCAAAATCATGGTATTGGTCTAATCCGACACCCTCCGAGCGTTCATTATTTGTTGTCCTCCTAGATACAAACTCACTTAAGAAATTAAAGCCAGCTGTTTTTAACTGATCTTTGATATCCTCATG